>ERZ834859.160-NODE-160-length-89584-cov-14.987256_pt1 | contig 89584 bp, 92 predicted proteins | sample MGYA00519947_ERZ834859 | MGnify/ENA primary metagenome ERZ834859 (study PRJEB31850, sample SAMEA3708763) | human gut metagenome | biome: human gut; feature: human-associated habitat; material: faeces | place: China | collected 2014 ...
CCTATTTCTGGCGCGGAGCTGCCGGAGAGGGCATCGGAGGACCCCATATCGGCGTGGAGATGATCTGGCCCATGAGCATCATGATGCGGGCCTTCACGTCGGAGGACGACGCCGAGATCCGCGATTGCATCGTCGCCCTGATGACCACCGATGCCGGGACGGGCTTCATGCATGAATCCTTCTCGCGCCACGATGCTGCGAATTTCACCCGCCCGTGGTTCGCATGGCAGAACACCCTCTTCGGGGAACTGATCCTCAAACTTGTAAACGACGGGAAAACGGACCTGCTGAATTCCATATACTAACCATGAAGAAACTTACAATTTACGCCACCTTCAACGAGGAGGGTATTTCGTTCCCGTTTCCGCAACTTACGATTCTTAATTCGGGGTGATAAAGTCTGCGGCACCGGCAGAGAGGAGAGCGGTGTGAATTTCGAGTGCCGCTCTTCTTATATTTTCCTCTCTCTGGCGTTTTCGGAAGTTAAAGAGTATCTTTGTACGTTTTTTCAACCCATGTGTTTATGGAAACGTTAGAAATCAATAAAGTAGAAATTCGCAATCTTCAGAAAGAGGATTACGACCAACTGGCCAGTTCCTTTACCCGCGTCTATGCCGATGGAAGCGACGTTTTTTGGACGCCGAAGCAAATCGACAAACTGATTCGCATCTTCCCGGAGGGGCAGATCGTCGTAGTCGTGGACGGCAAGATCGTAGGCTGCGCGCTTTCGATCATTGTGAATTACGATGACGTGAAGAACGACCACACCTACGCCCAGGTTACGGGGAATGAAACATTCGACACCCACACCCGCAAGGGTAACATCCTCTACGGCATCGAGGTCTTCATCCATCCCGACTACCGGGGACTGCGTCTGGCGCGGCGCATGTACGAATACCGCAAGGAACTGTGCGAAAAACTCAACTTGAAAGCCATCATGTTCGGGGGCCGTCTGCCCAACTACCATAAGTATGCGGAACAGATGCGCCCCAAGGAATATATAGACAAAGTGCGCCAACGTGAAATTGTCGATCCTGTGCTGTTGTTCCAGCTCTCGAACGATTTCCATGTCCGTAAAGTAATGCGCAACTATCTGCCCAACGACGAGGAGTCGCGCCACTACGCCTGCCTGCTTCAGTGGGACAACATCTATTATCAGGCTCCGACCGAGGAGTACATCCTGCCCAAAACCACGGTGCGCGTAGGCATCGTACAGTGGCAAATGCGCAGCTACAAGACCCTTGACGACCTGTTCGAACAGGTGGAGTTTTTCGTCGATTCCGTGAGCGGCTATCAGAGCGATTTCGTTCTTTTTCCCGAATATTTCAACGCTCCGCTTATGGCGCGGTTCAACGATGTCAGCGAATCGGAGGCCATTCGCGGGCTGGCGCAATATACGGATGAAATCCGGGACCGGTTTATCGCATTGGCCATTAAGTTCAACATCAATATCATCACGGGCAGCATGCCCCAGATCAAAGACGACGGGCAGCTTTACAACGTGGGGTTCCTCTGCCGCCGTGACGGAACTTACGAAATGTATGAAAAATTGCACGTTACGCCCGACGAGATGAAGTGCTGGGGATTGAGTGGCGGCAAGACGATCCGCACGTTCGAGACGGACTGCGCGAAGATCGGCGTATTGATCTGCTACGACGTTGAGTTTCCGGAACTTTCACGCATTATGGCCTCCGAGGGGATGCAGATTCTCTTCGTGCCGTTCCTCACGGATACGCAGAATGCCTATTCGCGCGTGCAAGTCTGCGCCCATGCCCGCGCCATCGAGAACGAATGTTTCGTGGTGATCGCAGGCAGTGTGGGCAACCTGCCCAAGGTGCACAACATGGACATTCAGTATGCGCGCTCCGGAGTCTTCACGCCCTGCGATTTCGCTTTTCCGACGGACGGACGGCGTGCGGAGGCGACGCCCAATACGGAGATGATCCTTATTTCGGACATTAACCTGAACCTGTTGAACGAGCTGCACACCTACGGCAGCGTCCGCAACCTCAAGGATCGCCGCAGCGATCTGTACGAGGTGCGGGTGAAAAGATAATCCGGTCGCGTCTGAACCCGTAAATATTATTCGATACTCGAAATCATAACGTCGTCGAATTCTCGATTTTAACTTCAGTTTCAGCACCTCCATTTCTGCCTCTTCAGGCTCTGCCTCGGGCTTCATCTACTCCCGCAGACAAAGGTATAGGTTGTCGGAGGCTGTCAGCCCCGAGTTCCCTGTGTATATATGTTCTCTGGCTGGTAATGTTACCCGTGCTTTGACCGAGTATTTGCATTATCTCACTCTGCTTCTTTTCTCGTAGTATATGCCAGCAGCTCCTGATCTTCAAGCGGCTCAACTTGAGGAATACCCCTATCTTTGATGTCTGGACCCATGCATTCGAGTTTTAGACATCTTCTGAACTCTACAATCACCTTCACGCTCGCAAGTGGCGAAGAACTAATTTATCCGATTCCTGCTAGCTGTAAATCAATAGTATAGCTTTTTCGTCGATCTGGATGCCCTTCCGGGTTAAGAGAACACAATAGTACCGACACTTGTTATTACCGGCGCGACCAGATGGGACTTGTTGCGAAAATAAACGGTTATCTTTCTCCGCTCGACAAAGATAATTACGATAATTTTATGCTGAATAGCAGCAGTCAGCGGATTCAGCTTGTTGCAACTCGATGAAATCAATGTTTTCTTTCCCAGTTATATTCGGTGGAAGATATTTTCCTAATCGATGATGATGTATGAGATCAGGCGAAGAGGGGGTTTAGGCTGTATTTCAGAACAGTAGTAAACTGGGAAGGTGTTTGGTTTTTTGATGCTGAACAACCTCAATTTATCTTCGGACGAAAGGCCCCGATGACTGTACGTTGCCACGACAAGGGTACGATTCAAGCGTTCAATGATCAATTTCATTGTTTGTTGACAGAGCGAGAATGCTGCAATAGAGATAAAATCATATTGCCCGAACCCTTCTTTGAGAGGAAGAAAATAAGTGAATGATTGTTTTTATTGCGATGATTATTCGGTTGAATTTCCTTCATCATAACTGACACATAAAACTGTTCAAGCATCTTGTGTTTTGACACTAATGATAACTTCTTGTTCTATTTCTTCCAACAAGAACCTTGTATGCTTGAGAAAATGGAATATCCATGCGTTAGAATGCTGCCCTTTTAGCAAATTTGTCAAATCCGCATTTTTTTTGTATTTTGTAATCGGTTATTTGAAATGCGGTATTTGAGCGCAAGACGCTGAAAATAAACCGTTGCCTTTTCGTTACCTATTATCCCTATACAAAAATGTAATGATCCGATAAATCAGGTCGTTATGCCCTTTTAATCCCGCTCCCGAAAGGGTGCGGCTTTTTCATTGGGACGGATCGGCCGCTTATTCGAAGGCGACCGTCTGACCGTTGATTTTCACATCGCTGAAGACGGCTTCCGAGGTCTTCTTGCTGTCGCCGCTGTTGGCCGCCAGGCCGATCAGCAGTTTGTCGGGCAGTCCGCTGACGGTGACGGACTTTCCCACGCCGAAAGGATCGTCCCTGGTCCCGGCCGGCAGCGTCGTTGCGGGCGGATCGGGGGTGTCTTCGGTGGCGTCGTCGCCGCACGCTCCGGCGAGCAGCGGGAGGACCAGCAGAAGGAGTAAGAATCGTCTCATACGTATTGTGGTTTTAGGTTGACGTTTGCTGATAACAAAATTAACCCGCCGGAGGTTGTCCGACGGGGAAAATTTATCCGTTTACAGGGAAAAATCGTCACACGCCCGGAAGGATGCTTCCGGCGCGCCCGAAACCTTATCGTTTGAAGCGTTTGGCAAGGCCCCCTTCGGAGGTTTCGCGGTAGAGGCTCGGAAGGGCGTGGCCCGTTTCGTTCATCACCTCCACGACCTTGTCGAAGCTCACCATGTGCGAGCCGTCGGAGAGCGTGGCGTAGGCGTTGGCGTCGAAGGCCCGGGCTGCGGCGATGGCGTTGCGCTCGATGCAGGGGACCTGCACCAGTCCGCACACGGGGTCGCATGTGAGGCCCAGGTGGTGTTCGAGACCCATCTCGGCGGCGTATTCGATCTGCGAAGGGGTTCCGCCGAAGAGCTGGCACGCGGCGGCGGCAGCCATGGCGCACGCCACGCCGACCTCGCCCTGGCAGCCGACCTCGGCGCCCGAAATGGAGGAGTTGGTCTTGGCGACGTTGCCGAAAAGTCCGGCGGTGGCCAGCGCCCGCAGGATGCGGATGCGCAGGAAGTTGCGCGAGGTGGAGAGGTGGTAGAGCACGGCGGGCATGACGCCGCTCGACCCGCACGTGGGGGCTGTCACGACCGTGCCGCCCGAGGCGTTTTCCTCGGAGGTGGCCAGCGCGTAGGCGTAGATTTTGGCCCGCGAGGAGAGCGAGTCGGTGTAGCTTTTCGACTTGACCCAGTAGGTCGAGGCCTTGCGGGCGACCTTCAGCCCTCCGGGCAGCACGCCGTCGTTGTTCAGGCCGCGCTGGATGGTTGCGCACATCGTCTCCCAGACCGTGTCGAGGTAGTCCCAGATTTCGGGACCTTCGCAGTCGCTCACATACTCCCAGAAGGTCTTGCCCTCGTGGTAGCACCACTCCTTGATCTCCGAAATGGTCGACAGCGGGTAGATGCTCCGGGGCGTTTCGAGGCGCGAGGCCTCGTTGGCCAGCGCCCCGCCGCCGACGCTGTAAATGGTCCAGGAATCGACGACTTCGTCGCCTTTCAGCCCTTCGAACAGCATGCCGTTGGGGTGGAAGGGGAGCACGACCTCCGGTTTCCAGACGATCCGGGTCGGGGCGGCCGGTTCGAGCACCGAAAGGATCGCCACGTCCGTCAGGTGGCCCTTGCCCGTGGCGGCCAGCGATCCGTAGAGGGTCACGCGGTAGGCGTCGACGTCGCGGCAGCGTTCCGCAAACCGTTCGGCGGCCCGCTTGGGACCCATCGTGTGGCTGCTCGACGGGCCGCTGCCGATCCTGTATAACTCTTTAAGCGATTCCATAATCGTGATTTTACGGGAGCAAAGATAGGTAAAATTCCACAAGAAAAGGAGAAATAAGCTTTTCTCGCTTTTTACCCGGCATGGATGTGCGGAAGTCTCCCTTTTCAAAGGGTGGTTTGGGGGGCTGCATGGGTTCAGGGGCACAAAAAAAGGAGGGATATTGATTCCTCCTTTCTTGTAGCCTCACCGCGACTCGAACGCGAATTTAGGTTAGGAAACCTTGTATTTATCTAACATATAAATCCGATATTCAGTAAATTGCGAATCGAGGTGAAAAATATTTGACAACAATTTGACAACTTTTGCAAAAATGCGGGGTCACCGAAGCAACACCCGCACAACGCACGATGCCGTAAAACGACATCGGTGCAAAGATACAAATTATTTTCGACCGACAAAACGGAGCACGAAAAAACATACCACGATGACAGTTGCGCATATTGCAATGATGCCGAGCCAACGCAGGTTCTTCGGTGTTGAATCCTCTTTAATCTCTTCCGTGCCTGTGTCTTCCTGTTTGTTCGTCGTGGTTTGTTCGTTGGCGGCTTCGCGTAATTGCTCGTCGACGATCTGACGAATAACGGATTTATCGACGGTTGCCGTCGTGTTTGTGGTTTTCGTTTCCGTTGTGGTCGTCTGCTGAGGCGGCGGGATTCCCAAGCTGTCGGCAGCGGGGCTGCTCGTATCGTAGATGGTTGTCGTCGATTTCGTTTCCGTCGTGGTTTTCGAAATCGTTACGACGTCGCGCTGCTCCTCCGCCTGCTCCTGCGTTGAGGCTTGCCGCTCCGATTCGGCCTGCTCTTCGACGCGCTCCTGTGTGGATGAACGCGAGGTGTTGCGCGTGGATGCACACGCGCAAAGTAGAACGACTGCCACTATTGCGAAATAGTATCTTTTCATAGGCTTACAAATGCAGGATAGCACGACGATTACCGATGCCTCCCATTTTACAGGAAATGTGAAGCCAGCGGAAATTGCGTTCGTCGATAAGTTGGTCGAACGAAATATCGCTTGCGCAGATCATGTCGAACAGTTGCTTGTTCCCCTCGACCGTTCCCGTCGTTATATCAGCGGCTTCGCCTTTGACGTGCTGGCTGGTCGCCACGCCTCCGACGGCAGCATTGAGGGCTGGTGACCGATACCCGCTGTTTACGCCGATAGGTTTGCCCCATAGCCGACGGATTGGGTCGAGGCAGTTATCCATTAGGTAATTCAGGCGTCGGAGAACGTCGTGCGGCGGCGTGTTCTGGATTCCCCTTGCTTCCGCCGTGTCAGAGTGGAGTAATTCGGAAAGAGTGAAATGCTGTGCCATACCTACCAGCGTTTGAAGATTGCGAAATGTACGATCTCGCCGACCAGCGTACCGATAGCGTCGGCGGCAATATCGAGCCAGTCCCAGCGTCCGCCGCTCTGTATATCTTTGATTTCAGCCGTCAATCCTGCGCCGACGCCAAATTCCCAGCCGAGTAAAGCTGAACCGATAAGGCATCCGAGCAGGTGCAGAATGCGGTTCGACTTGAACAGGAAAAAGTCGCTCACTTTTTCCAAAACTGCGGCCATTTCGAGGGCCTTTTTCAAAATGTAATTCATATCGAATTGGTTTAATATGTGTCTTTATTTACTTTTTTTTAGCCCGGTTGTCTTCCTCGATGTGGCATTGTTCGAGTTCGGCGATACCGAGCCGTCGCCCCAGCAACGAAAAGACGTTAAATGTTATCCGCTTGCCTTTTGCTGCAAAATAGTTAGACAAGCACGACGATAGTTCATTACCGTAAATGATGGCGAAAATCAGGTATTTAAGCCAGTCGGCGGCAAATCCTATCGAAATAGTAATGCCGAGCATGACCCAGCATAGGTATTCGCACATTTTGTTGACTGTGCGGCGAACCGCCCGCGAAATGCGCACACGCTCACCCCTTTTTCGGGCCGCTTCGCAGCCGAAAAAGAGATCGCAGACGATAACCACAGCCGCAACGACCAACCAAATGATCGAATCCGCAAGAGCTTGATAGAAAATCGACGTCAATATTGCTGTCGTCGAGTTTTGCACGATGGTTTCGGCCATTGTCGATTGTTCGGTCAATAGGTTCATACGGCGTCGATATTATGCGCTTGCTCTTCCTCGGCTCGTTCCGCTTCTCGCGTCGCTTCGAGTTTGGCCAGCGTCTGTTCGTTTCGGTTGTATTCGGCGTTTGCGGCCTCGTATCGGGCGAAATCGTCGGGGTATGTTTCACGAAACGACGTTCCGTTTTTGAAGCATTTTGCGGCCCGTTCGTCCGACGATGCCATGATCGCGCGCAGTTCCAACTGGCGCGACTGTAATTCGTTAATTTGCTGCTGTGTTTCCATCGTTGAGTAAGTTTTTGAGTGTGAATAAATCGCGTCTGCGTTGTTTGCGGACGTTGTATTTGTAGATTTCCCGTTGCCGGAAACGTTTAACGACCGTTGCTGTCGTGATGTCGTCGTCAAAACGGATGTAGTCGCGCCATACGGTTTTAACCTCTGCGGCGATACGTTTACGAATGTTGAACGTATCGAAATGCCGCATCAACCCCAAATAGGAGTTTAGGATTGTCGTCAGCCTCTCGACATTCCGGGCCTTGCGGCGGCTACTGTGTCGGCACGCTTCGTTGTAGTAGTGAATCTTTCCGAAACACCGTGCGACGGTTTGGTTGTTCGTGTAGATACGGTTGTATTTGATAACCGTGCCTAAAAATTTGATGCCTTTCGAGTAGTGTTGCAGGTAGAATTTCCGTGGGTGCATCGTCAGGCCCCGTTCTGCGGCAAAATAGTTCCGAATATAAGGCATAGCCGTAAGAAACGACGCCTTATCCCGGACGACGAATGCGAAATCATCGACGTAGTTCACAGGAGCGAGGCCAACGGAGCGCATCCACCGCATCGCGGGTGCGTTGTAGAAATTCGCGTCGGATTGCGACGTGAGGTTCCCGATGGCTAAACCGAGGAACCAATCGACATTGTAGAGGCTCTTCGAGCGCGGCAGGTCAGCCCAATCGCAAAGTGGAGTTTTTCGCACGGCGTTGTCCTGCGGATTATGTAGTGTAACGACGCGGATAAGATACAATAGCGTATCCTTATCCCATCCCTCGTAGCGTTTGGCGACCAATGCGACCAACTCGTCGTAAAGACGGCGTTTGTCGATGCTCATAAAGAATGATTGCAGGTCGAATTTTGCCACATAACAGTCGGTGGTATAACCTTTCGACTGGTGGAATATCTGCTGTTGTAGGGCCTGTATGGCCGCAAGGTTGCCTTTCCCGACGCGGCAACTGAACATGTTATCGTCGAGTGTTCCGCATTCCTCGAAAAGAGCTTCGAGGCGCATGACGATATAGTGCTGCACGATTCGGTCGCGGAAATCGGCGGCTACCACTTCGCGCAGGCATGGTTTCGTAACGATAAATGCGATGGATTGCCGCGGGACATATTCGCAGTTGAACACCTCGCGGGCGAGCGCGACAAGCTCGCTTTCTTCATCAAGCCAAAAGCGTATCGCGTTAGCGGTATGCGCTTTGTTTTTTAAGCATAGGCGATATGCCGCCCGCATTGATTTATAGAACGAGGCGAAAGGGTCTACATTACCTTGAAATTCGGAAACCGGACGCACGGCGTTCGTGTTATACTTGTTGTTGTTGTTCACGTTGCCCGTGTTGCCGTTGTAGATGAACGCGTTGTTGGAATTGTACTCGCCAGTTTTTTGCATTGTCGGTATAACTATGAATGATAGTATGCAAACCCTTTTCAAAATAATAATTATAGGCTCTCTGCCGACGGCCCGTTGCTCTTGCCGACGACACCCTCGCCACGCAGAAAATAGTTTCGCCAACCCCTCGCCTCGTCTTTAATCTTTGCGATAAGCATATCGCATTGTGCTTTTGCGTCGTCACTCATCAGACCCAGCGCAACGGCCATCCGCAGTTTTAGCGACAGGGTGTCAATACGCAGGACGAAATCGTAGATGATTTGTGCGGCCCGTTTCGGGTCGGTTTGATGATTCGCCCGCAGTATCATTTCCTGCGCTTCCTCTGCCACAACGTCGATGCGGTCGCCGATAGTGAATTTGTATTTGCGATTGAATTCCGCTGTCCGGCGATGCAGGAGCAACGCCAGTTGGAACGTTTTGTCGAGGATAGATAATTTCTTTGCCATAGGTCTAACTTGCGAACCCGCGCCGCACGCCGACGCGATGCGGCGCGGGAATTAAAAACTGAAAACTGTTTTTACAAAGCGGAAACCGGACGCACGGCGAACGTGCCATACTTGAAGTTGCTGTTCACGCCGCCCGTGCTGCCGCCGTAGACGAACGCGCCGTAGGAATTGTACTCGCACGATGTCCACGGATAATAACCCGATCCGTAGCAGGTCGTCTTACCGAGGCGCGACAGCGTGCGGTTTACAGGGTCGCTTTCCCGGTCGGCGGACGTTAGCACGCGGTCGTGCATGAGCAGGTAGACTTCATCGACGGACGGCAGCCACCATGCGCCCGCTTCCAGTCCGGTAGTTGCGCCCTCGACCGTGACGCCGTAGTCGAGAGCGGCCGCAGCGGCCGGATAACGGGGAACGCTTTCGCCGTGGATGTCGACGAACCGCAGACCGCCGATCAGGTGCGTGTTGGCCTTGCCATCACGAAGCAGCGCGCCGTAGGCTGCGGGATATTGCAGCAAATGTTCTCCGAACAGATAATCCCGGTAGGTTGGATAGGCGGCGACCAGTTCCGGGTTGGCCTCTTCCGTAAAAGCGCTTTCCCGAATTATGGTGCTACTTCCGGGTTTGATTCCTGTGGTATCGCTTCCGTTGGCCGAATAGTATTGCAGGAATTTTTCGGGATTACAGCCCGCAAACGACGAATTAACGCCGTTGTTGCGGCGGACATATTCGGTTGACCCCTCGATCAACACCCCCGTCAACGTTGTTTGGTAGTTAATGTCTTCCGGTGTCCTTGCGATCTGACAACCGCCAACAACGGCAATCGCCGCACGGGAGGCGTTATACGTGTTCGAACCCATCACGACGAAATTGTCCGCCGCAGTCGCCGCCCATCCCCCATAATCCGTCGAGGAGTAATTGGGTGTCCCACCTTTGAGTTTCGCGTTGATAGCCGATGCAACATCCGCGAGCGTTGCGCCTGCGGTATACGCTATCGACACCTCTGCGGCGGCAGGGTCGGAACCGAGCTTCAACACGATTGTGCCGCCCGCAGCGAGATCGAAACCCGACAATGCAACCTCGTAGGTATGTGCCCAGCGGATGCTGCCCGAAACATGGTCGAGCGATACGATCAATAGCTGTTCACCTTGTCGCGCATAGACGACGGCCAGCGGTACAAGGTTTGCTGGAATCTGCGCCTTGGCAATCGTTGCGCTTTTGATGTATTTGATAACCCCGTCCGTTTTATCGAAAACGGCGAGATCGCCGATGGCGGCAGCCGATTTTCCGACGACGGTATTCACACCGTCGTAAATCGTTGTCGTTTCATTTTCGATGAACGAAACGGCCGATTTCGTTGAAAGACGTTTCGCGTCGGCCGTATAAGCAGCCCGATCTGCGTATTTGTTAACCTGTGCCATATTCCGTTTGCATTATTGAATTTTCCAGTCTGACACGGCCGCGTTACCCGTTGAGAAATAGAGCGCGCGGGCGGTCTTGTCGATGTAGAACTGCCCGGCTCTGTCCGGGGCTTTCGTCGGTGCGCTGTCGCCGACGAGGGCAAGGCTGTTATTGCCCCATACGTTCAATTCCTTGATCTGCAATTTGGGAATCACGACAGCACCCGACAAGACGGCTATAAGCGCCTTTTCGAGTGCCTCGACCCGCTCGTCGAGGGTGCAGTCGGAGTGCGCGAGCGTATTGATAACGTCGTCGTAGGTGTCGACGACGCGCTGTGCGGATTCCGCTGCATTATTTGCTGCTGTCGCCGCCTCGTTTGCTTTGCCCGTGGCCGTGTTGGCCGCCGTTGCTGCGTTATTTGCCGCCGTCGTTGCGGTGTTGGCCTTGCCTGCGGCTGCATTCGCTGCTGCGGCCGCGTTGTTTGCGGCGACCGTGGCCGCTGCGGCCGCGTTGGTTGCCTCGGTACACGGGACGACGATTTCGGCAAACTTACCGTCGTAGCGTGACAACAGGTTCGCATATCCGACCTCGATACCCGTATCGACATACGCGTTGAGATTGTCGTCGTAGACCAGCCACGTATTTTTGTCGCCGATCTTTGGCGACGCTCCCGTATAGGAGACATTGTCCGGGAAATTTACGACGGTGAGCGACAGCGATAGCGTCAGTTCGTGATAGCCTGTCGGGGCGTTCTCTTTGACTTCCGCGAACCACACAACGGGCGTCGAATACATCGTCTTGTCTTCCAGTTTGACGTTGAAGATGATGCCATAGCGCCCGGTGGCGGTCAGTTCGCGGGTTCCGAGCAGGCGCACATAAACAGCGTTCGTCACCTCATTGAACGTGACGTCTTCGCAATTCATCGTTGCGCCGGATACCAGTACGAGCGACGCTGCGATATACCGAGCTCGGCGCAGATCGCAGACGCCGCCTGCCGGGGTCAACATCGTGGCTTTGATGCCGCATCCCTGCCCTAATTTGATGTCATACATAGTTAATTGCCTAAAATTTTGAATTTCGTTCGATTGGCCTTGACTTTCCCCTTGAGCGTATAATCAGCGAAAATTTCGGGCTTTGCTTGGATGTAGGCAAGGCACTCTTTCATATAACCGTCAGCGATGGCGAAAGCGTCGTTGTACGCCGTTTGCCGCTCGCGGTATTCGGTCGCCTGTGAATACTCGTCGCGCTTCTGCACGAAGCCGAAGCGTGTCAAATGGTTTACGCTCGTTTTGACGAGGCGTGCCCAAACGTAGTAGGCCAGCGCCCGGCGCAAACCGACGAAATGTCGTCGGTTTCTACACTCGTCGGTATATTCGCCGCCATTAAGGAGTACGGCGAATTGCACGTGTGTAAGCAGTCGCATGAACAGTTCGTCGCCCAGCTTCGGTTTGATGTCGAGCAATTCGGCCTCTTCGATGGCGCGGGCGATAATCTCGTCGTCCATGTCGCAGGGGCGGGCGTATTTATCGACGTCGCGCGGTTCAATTAGATGTCGCATCGTTGGCAATGGATTTTACAAGCGGTTCGATGGCGGCATCGCCCGCTCCGGTGTACGGAATTGTGCTCGGTTTCCAATGGCTGAAAATGGCCCGATACGCACGCGATAACATCCGTTGCTGCTTCGCTACCTGCTCGCAGTATTCGCGCTTCACGTCGTTCGCAAGGTCGCCTGTGAACCCGATGCTGCCGCTGCGTAATCTTCCGAACGTTTCTTGGTTGAGCGCCGCATAGATGTTATCGGTTACAGCTTTCGTTGTGGCCGTAAACTCTTTGTCGTAGTTGTTCGTTTTGAACGGTACGAATTCGGGCTTATCTTCGTCGGTTTCAATCTCAACCTGCATGATTTTAAGCGAATTCGTATCGCCTTGCAGTTTTTCGAATTCCTCCGTAAATCCGTCGTCGGACGATACGCCGTCTTTGTCGCCGTCGACCGTGCTGCTACCTTGCCCGCGCTTCGTGATGAGCATCCCCGCCGTTAGGAAATTATTTCGGACGTTTCGGTTGTTGACGTTCGAAAGCCCCTCGTCTGTCGACATGTCGGTCAATACGACGTCGACCAACGGCAGGGGATAGGCATTTCGCCCGGCACGTGAAATGTAGAGAATCTGACCCTTGTAGAATTCGATACCGCCTGCGGCCTGTATCTGCAACTGCACGACATCGGGCGCCGGATTGAAGACCGGGAACACCTCGATTGTTTCGATGGTTACCTTTACGGCCTTGCCGCCGCGCGTCTTTTTACCCCGCCAATCGGGATGTACGACGATATGGCTTATAACGCCGTCGTCGTCTTCCTCTTCAAGGCGGCAATTCTCGAACGGAACGTGTGCCATCGACACGATCTGTCCGAGAATATTGTAATTGACGTGTAGGGCAAGGCCGTCTTGGTAGGCTACATCGTCGGCGCACAAGTGATGTACGTCGTCTACCGTATTCCCTCGCGTGTCGCACACGGTTTCGGCCAACGCTTGCGATGCAAGGCCGTTTCCCTCGATATATGTCGAACGCCGTTCGACACAGGTGCGACCTGTGGGCGACGAATCGACAATATCGCGCACCGTTTGCGGGTATAGGTTATTGTCGCCGTAGGTTTTGATACCTAACGACGACAGATATTTGACGTCTACACGCGTTTCGGGCTTCTTTGTGTGCTTTACGTTCATGGGTGGTTACTCCTCTGCGGTGATCTTCTCGATGTAGTCGGAAATAAGGCGGTGCGTGAGCTTCACGCCGCCGATCTCCTTGCCTGCCAACTCCTGCTTGATAGCCGTTTTCGACTTTCCGGCTACGAGCTCGGCGGTGATAACCTGCCGGATAGCGTCATCGGCAGTATTGCCATTGTACCCGGCGGGCTGTTCGTCGGCCTCGTCAGCGCTTTCGGCTTCGGCGGCATCGCTGCCGAACTTTTCGTCGTTGGTGGCAGTCGTTTCGGTGGCCGCCGCGGCGTCGATTCGGGCCTGCAATGCGGCGCAACGGCTTTCAAGTTCCGCTTTCTCGGATTCGAGGATGGCGATACGGTTGTGTGCCGCTTCGAGTTCCGACGATTCCCCGCCAGCTTTCGGCGCTTCGGCGTCTTTCTTCGCCGTAGGGATAACCTCGAAACGCCCAGCGGCGTTCGGGTGCTCTTTGAGGAACGCCGCGGCCACCTCGTCGGTCAGATTGTCGTTCGTGTAAATTTCCGAAGACCCTGCGATTTGCAGAATAACCCCTGCACGCAGTTTGTAATTCGATTTCTCTTTCATTTTTCCGTGTTTTTTGATGTACGAGTTGATTTCGAGCACGGCGTCGTGCCACCTGTCGAGACATCGACAGCCGCTCAAACGCTTTCCCAAGACCTCGTAATAAAGTCTTTCGATAGTTGCCTGTTCGGCGCTCGAATAGGGGGTATTGTAACCCCTATTCAAGTCCGAAAGCAGGATTTTTACCTCGTCGACGGTCATAGTGTATTACTCCGCATCGGAGGGGGTGAGCATCGTTTTGATGAGCGCCTCGGTGGCTGCAAGCGAACCCGCGTTGAGGAACATCGCCGAACGGGGCGCTTTCTCCTCTTTGAGCGTAATAGCCCAGCCCGATAGGGTGTCGTCGCTGTATTTCTCGCACGACCCGGCCGACAGCGTAAGGCCATTGAAAAGTCCGGCGATTTGGTAGGCCGACGCCCCGCGTTCCGCCTCATTCGTGGCCCGCAGGTTTTTGTGCCTGTTCTGCCAAATGACGAAAAACTCTCCGTCGAGCAGCGGGTCGATGATATTCTCACAAACCGCCGGGCTGTTGTCGGGCACGATGAAAGGAAATTCGGTCGAAGCCGTGCCGCCCAGCTTGCCGCTGCCGTCGAGGTCGGTTTTCAGCCCCTCGAACGGCTTCGTGCCGTACTGAACGATCGGGTACAACTGCGCGCCTTTGATAAGCGGCAGATTCAGCACTTGATTCGTCGAACCCTCGACAAATTCAAGATTGGCGATGTCGAGCTGCGCCCGGTTTCCGATCCACGCGGTACGCTCGACGCCTCGCGCGATCGGTTCCGCGCAGTTCTTTTCGATTTTCGCCTTGATGAAGCTATCGCAATTCATAGTGTAATCGAGTTTTGAGGGTTAGAAACCTACCTGCACGAGGTTATCGTCGGCGATCAGCGTTCCGATCTTGTCTTTCGACAGAATTTTGTTCATCTGCTCGTCCTTGTTGAACCATACCTGAATGTCGGCGACTTCGCTTTCGCTCTCCATACCGACGAGCAGGTCGTCTTTGATCGTGTAGAGCGCGCGATAAGGCTTGTTCCACGCCTTGCCGCCGCTGACGGTTTCGCAGCCTTTGATGATCTCGTCGAGGAACGGGATGGCAAGCATTTGCACACCGTTGTAGTTCGTCTCCGTGATGCCATCGAACAGCGCCGTCCACTGCAATTCTGAACCTTTGTTGTTTCGTTTGAGGTCGGCGTCCAGCGCGTCTTTCAGCGCCTGCGTGATGTAGATGAGCTGACCGTTGGCCTGCCGCAGAACCGTTGAGGCGTCGGAGATCAGCGCGTCGAGGAAATCGACGGCGGCATAGTTCTGACGCATGGCGGCTTTCTGCTCGGCGAACGTTGTGGCGGCGTTGGCTGCGCATGTGGTGCGACGGTCGGGCGTTGCGGCGGCCAGCGTAAACAGACGCTTCCAGAAACCGTCGACGAGGGTAAAATACGCCGGGTCGATGGAATCGAGCAGGTTGCCGCCGTCTGTGACCGTATCGGCTGCCTTGTCGCCGAACCATGCGTAACGCATCAGCATCTTGCGGATGGCGAGTTCGAGCCGGGGCGCGAGGATATAGTCGGTATATTCCGTGCCCGTGAGGTCGGCGATGTTCGTCTTGGTACGCATGGCGACCTGTGCGACCGTGCCCTCCAAATCCTTGTAGCAGATTTTTTCGGCGACCTCCCATTCGTGGATGTCCCACTCTTTTTCGCTCGTCGCAATGACGCTGGTTCCGAACGTCGGATTACAGCCCTGTGAGGCTTTGCCGACCATGCCGAATTCGCCGATGAAACCGACCTTTTCGCCGTGCTTCTGTTTCGGCAGGAAATTGAAAATCTTTCCGAGCGATTCGGGGTCGGTGACCGCAAGGAAGATCAGACGTTTGAGGTCTTTGACGGCCCCGTCGTCGGGGGTCAGATTCGCAAAGTTAAGTCCTGTACTTGCCATAATTGATTGGTGTTGTTTGTGATTTACTCCGTTTTCTGATGTGCTGCTTCGAGTTCGGCGATGCGTTGCTGAACGCGCGACTGCGGTTTCGCGGCGTTCTTCTTGCCTTCTCCTGCGGCTGTGGTCGTGGTTTGACGTGCAGCGGGCTTGTAGTCGGACTTGGCCTTGACAAGCCACGCTTCGCCGCCCGCGATGGCGACGAGATTCAAGATGCGTTTCTCGTCGGTCGTTTTTGCGTTCTTGCGGGCGTCCGCAAGTTCGGTTTCGAGTTCGGCGATACGTGCGTTAGCCGCCGCCAGCGCATCGGAATCGGGGTCGTTTCCGCTGCCGTCGCCACCATCGCCCCCTCCGTCGCCATCATCCTCGGCGTCGCGGATTTCCGTGATTTTGCCGTCCTCGATAACGATTGTTTTGCCGTCGGGCATCTTGTGCTCTCCGTCCGGCGATGCGTTGTCGCCGACGGCGGGGTCTTCGCCCTCCGGCTTGTCAATCGTGATTGTGTCGCCCGATTCGGTGTTCAGCTCGTAATTGACGGGCTGCGGGGCTTCCAGCCCCAGCGCAACGGCCAGCGCTGCGAGGGCTTTGCGAAGCACGCTTTTGTCTTCGCTTTTCGTGGTTTTTGTTGCCATAGAATTTTGATTGTTGGTTATTGAATTTCGCTGCTTCCATGCAGCCGCTTTCGTGCTGTTCGGGCCGCCTGCCGATGCCGACGCTGCGGGGATGATCGTCTGAATGAATCCGAGTTCCTTTGCCCGCTCCATGCCGACAAACTTGTCTTCGCCCATAAGCGCTTCGAGTTCCGCACGATCCGCCCCGGTTCGCTCGACGTAGAAATCGAGCATCTTCTGCTCATCGTCCCGTAGTGAGGCGGCCAGCGATTCGAGATCATCGGCGCGGTACGCATTGGCAAGCGTGTATTCGGGGAAGTAGGGCTTGTGAATGAGCAGCGAGGCGTGCGGGTATGCTCGGCGTTCGGAGGCGGCCAGCAAAACGACGGTAGCCATCGACGCGCAGTTCCCCTCGATGGTCGCGGTTATCTTCTTGCCCGTACTCCGCAACTTGTCGACGATGGCCCAGCCCTCCCTAACCTCGCCGCCGTCGCAGTGCAATAGCAATTCGATATTATCGTCGCCCGCCGGGATGCCGTTGATGAATTCGTCCACGTCCTTAAAGCTCGTTCCGGCTTCGTCGCAGAACCAGTAGCATTCTTTTGTTGCTTCGGAAAGAATCGGATTGTAGAGTTTGAGAGTTGCCATAGATTTGATTTTACGAAACAAAGCTAAATAAAAAGCGTGTAATAAATACACGCTTTTGGGCACAATCAACTGACACGACGTGTCAGCGGCTCGTATTGACGTCGCGGCCGAATCGTCTGATAATACGGTAGACGGTGCGTTCGCTGACCTCGTAGGTATCGCACAAGTAGGCGACGATATACGCTACTTTGAACCCGTCGCGGCGCAGCCGTTCGTAGTCGCTCCACAGAGGGATGTAGCGGACATCTTCAATAGCCGCGCCTGCGCGAGCGAGTGCCCGGAGCAGATCGGCGTTCTGTTGTAAAATTTCGTGTACTTTCATAGCTACAAATCGCCTAATGATTCGACCACTTTCACCCGGTCAGATACACGGGTTATTTCGTCCACACCGACGCGCATGTCGAGTTGCGAAACCCCCTTTGCGAATGCGCGGGCAAGCATATCTTCGCCTGCTATCTGATTGCTCGATTGTGCAGCGACTATTGGCGCACCACCTCCGAGCTGGTTTAGTGCCGAGTAGATCGGGGCAAACATAGACGTCGGTAAGGCTGCGTTTACCGATTCGCCGTCCGATAACATGGCGGGTATGCTGTCGCTTGTCGCCGTACCCGGTCCGGACACATAGCCGCCTGTCGAGAATTTTGCCGACTTGACGGTCTTAATCGCCGATGTGATATTCGCCATGATTGTTGCAACAGTCGTAGCGATTGCGATAAGGTTGCCGGGGAATGGGACGCTTTGGGCCTGCGCCGTACCCGCAGCAATAGCCTTTCCGGTGTTGATGGTAATCTCGGCCAATGCAAGTGTTTTGCTCAAAACGGCAAAAGCCTTATTATCTTCACCCAGTTCTTCGAGTAAACCAGACAAACCGTTCGTAACTGCGGCGAGTGCTTCCAACTTTGCTTGTTCGACTTGTATCTCGTAGTCGTTGACGGCTCGTTTTGCGTCGACGTATGCCTGTTGCGCGGCGAGCTGTCGGGCCTTGAATGCGGCGTCGCTTTCGCCCTCCATCTGTTGCAAGGCGTCGAGTTCCGCTTGCCGCATCTGCAACTGTAATTGCAGGGTGTTTTGCCCTTGTACGGCGGCCTCGTTGATTCGGTTTTCCCATTCGAGCCGCAGGGCGTCGTTCTGCTTTTGCAGGTTGGCGTTAATCCATTGATTCGAAAGATCGTCCAGTTGCTTGTTGTACTTTTCCCGAATCAGAACCTTTTGCTGTTCGGTCAGTTCGACGTTGGCAAGTTCGGCTTCCTGTTGTTTCCGGAGCTGTTCGACTTTCAGCGAATATTCGGCGTCAGTCCCCTGCTTGACGGCGGCCAGCCGCAGGGCGATATTCTGCTGTTCTTGCTGGATCTTCTTTTCGAGGCCCGCGCGGTTGATCTTCTCGACGTTTAACGTGTGTTGCTGTTCGGCCAGCTCGATTTGCTGCTGAATTGCTGCCTTTGCCTTTTTCGTCAACCCCTTTTCGGTTTCGAGGCGTTTTTTCAGATCGGCGACCCGACGGCGGTATGCGACTTCTTCCTGCGTCAACTGCTTGCTGATACCCTCTTTCATCAATGCCACTTTGGCGTCGGTCGCTGCGCGAACGGCGGCAAGTTCGGTCGCAAGGGCTTGTTTCTGCTTTTCTGCGGCTTCTTTGTAGGCTTCCTTTATTGTCTTGTCACGTGCGGCTTCGAGGCTTGCAAGGATATCTTTCGCCTCGCTGCTGGCTACCTTACCTGCATACACTAATTCGACGAGTAGTTTGCGCTGATTTTTGAATTCCTCGTTGGCTTGTTGCGTCGCGTATTTGACCGCGCCCAGTTTCTTTTTTAACGCGGCGTCGTTATAAGCGGATGCGAGGCTGCGCAGGTGGTTCGCTGTATCGTTCAGCGCTGATCGGTAGTCCTCGTCCGCTTTTTTCTTGGCGCCTTGTGATGCCTTGTATTCCTCGCTGTCCTTTTTGTAGAGCTGCTGCGCCGCTTTGAAATGTTCGGCGCGCTTGTTAGCAAGGTCTTTCAGTAGGGCAAGGCGCGTCAGCGTTATTTCCTCGTCGGTTTTGCCGAGGGCTTTCATCTTCTCGATGTGCTCGTCGTATTTCTTATTGAGTTTGTCGAGTTCTTCGCCCTGTTTTTTCAGATTCTCTTTCGCTTTTTCGGTCGATGAATTGAACCAACTGAACGCCTTAACGAGGGCATAAACGGCTGCGATTGCCGCGATGATTGCCGCGACGATAACCCCGATTGGGTTTGCGAATAGTGCCGCCGTGAATTTCCATACTGCGGCGGTCCCGGCGTTTGTGGCAACCGTTCCGGCGGCCATCGCCGACGTCCGGGCGGTCTCTGCTTTCGTCTGCGCCCATGTCGCAACCGCCTGTGCTTTTTGCATGACGATAGACTGTTTCTGCAACATGTTCTGCACGGATTGGATGGCCACGAGCGCGCCGAGCGTTTGCGTTATAATGCCGATAGCTTTGTCGAGGTCTTTATTTTCGACCCCTAACTGCTTTGAAAGTATCGACCATTGCGCCCATAGCTGCAAAAGGTTCTGCGTTCCCTTGATAAGCACGTCGAGTTGTGCCGTATCGGATGCCCCGGCATTGATACCCGCTTCGACGTCGGCAAGGGCATCTTTCATGTTTGCGGCGACGCCCAGCAGGTCTTGATACTCCTGCGTCGTTTCTTTGCCCTCGTATTTCATCTGTGCGAGTTGTTGCCGGATCGCTCCTAACTGCGTTTCGAGTGGCTTGATGTCGGGGTAGTTTCCTACATTCCGGTAAAACCTTTGCGTGCCTTCTTCCGATTCGAGCAGCGCGTCGGTTATTTCGTTGATCTGTTTTTTGAGTTCTTGGCCTTTTGCGCTTTTCTGCATGGCTGCGCTCATCGAATCGTACTGCTTTGTGAGGTTCGACAGTTCGGCGCGCAGCTTCCGGTTTGACCCCTCCTCCTCGCGAGCCGCCTTGATGTTGTTCTGCACCTCCTTTTCAACCTCGCGCAACTCGCGCTTGTAGGCGGTCTGTTCGGCGCGTAGCTTCGCCAGTTCCTCGCGGTCGGCGGCGGTGGCTTCTCCCTTTTTCTTGATCGCCTCGCGCAGGGCCTTTTCCTTTGCCGTCGATTCCTCGATCTTGGCGTTGTAGTCGGCTATCAACTTGATAGCTTCCGCGTTGTCGACTTGCACCTCGACGACGCGGGTTGTTGTGTTTTCTGCCATTTGTTATGCGTTTTTCGTGGTTTGTTCTGCGATGATGTAGCTATACGTGTCGTCATATTCCGGGGTGATGGAGTTTATTTCGATTCCGCCGACTATTCGCGTAATCGTCGGGCCGATCACTTTCATTTGCCCGGCAGGAAAGATGATCGTTTGCTGTACGAGGGCAACACCGTCGTACGTGTAGGGGGTTATCACGACATCGAGGTCTGACGCAGGCGCAGCGCTGGCTGTTATGTAAATAGCGACGTCTTCCCATTGCCAGCCGATAGATACCGCCTGCGATGGGCGTTCCGGTTCTTGGACAACCGTTTCCGGCAACTGCACGGCCTTGACCTCGCAGGCTTTATTCGCTGTCGACTGGATGCTGACGATGCCGTAGAATTTCCCATATTGGCGCAGGTAGAACGGGATTGAATAGTCCAGCGATTTCAAATCGTATTCGTCCAACATGATCTGCTCCGTAATGGTTATTGCGCTGTTGAGCAGACGCGATAGGGTGGAATAGTATTTCGATAGCAAGGTCGTGAAATCGAGGTCGTCGAATGCAAGCATAGCCAGCCCGGAACCGTCGCTGATAAGGCGCATAATCCGGTCTTTGACTTGTACGGTGTCGACGGCTGTTCCGTCGTCGTTCAGTTCGTAGTGCCGTATCGTCGAGCCGTCCGATGGAGCGAAAGGCAATGTTATAACGGTCTTTTCGGCGTCCAAAACCTCGCTGTCGATCTTCAGATTGCCGTCGGCATTCGTGGAAACCGTATCGTCTTCTTTATACTTGAAATAGTTGTTGCGGCAGTAGTCGTTGATTTTGTATTCCGTGGTCTTCGGCTCGTCGTCATTGCTTCGGACGAATTTATCCGACCAATCGCACGCCTGCGCTTTATTCTCCTGTAAGATGTCGAGCGATACGAATTTCAGATTATTGACGTTTGTAGGGTCGGGTACGGCAAAGATGCCGAACATTCCGCAGATCGCCTTGATGAAGTCGATTTGCGAGATTTCGGGCAGATTAGGGGCGATGCTAAATGCGCTTGGATAGGTTATCTCTTCATCGTGAGCATAGATTTCGATATTTCCGGCGAATGTAGAACCATTGTTGCTTGTGCTGTGATTGTGGGTCAAGTCAAGCCCAATGCAAAACTCATCAAAATCCGAGCAATCAATAACCTCGTCAATATCATACATCCATGCACCGCCCACCGTAGGCGACCATTTGTAATTTGTTTCATACCAAGTATCGCTACTGGTATGTTTTCGGAGACTCATTTTTGCGCCCATATTTGCAACTTCCGGAAACGTGTCAATCTGGATTTTGATTCGTAGCTTTTTGCAACCGCATGTCGAAAAATAGGACATTTGAAGTCGTTTCCCGCCTGTCGTGATTCCGGTTTCCCCTTTATAGAATGGAAGTGCGGACTGAAACGTACTATGTACGGTAATTGCCCAATAGTAGATATAATACAATCCCATATAAGATTCAGAGGTTAATCGCGCATATATCTCACCCTTAAATGCGCCTGAATCCCAACTTTCCGGACTGGCTTTTTTACTCAAGCATGGAATCGCGATTGCTCGCAATGCGCTGGCGTACTTGCTCGGCATTTCGAACGTGAATCCGGCCTGCTTGGTTATCTTGTCGAGAATCCACCATGCGGTAGCGCTGGGGTGGAAATTGGCAAGGCTGGCATTCGACACGCCGCAGTTGTATTTTGCAAATCCGTATCCGGTGGATTTCATTTGCGACAGGGTCGTCGGTGTGGTATTTGCATTCCACGCCAGCGCCTCGGTTCCGGTCAACTCGTTCAACTTGGCCGCTTTGTCGACCCACGTTTGAAAGTTTGCCATCACGCCCCAATAAAGCGCGATTTCGTAGGTTTCAGACGAAGATAGCAGCACGGCATATCCGACACGGACGACCTCGATTCCATTCCGAACAAGGCGGGCCGAATATCGGTTGTATCGCTTATCGGATACATAGGCGGGCGCCCCCGGATTGTCGAATATCTTTCGGTTGCGTGTTGTCTTCGGGCATTGAATCGTCTGCGAATTCGACGACGTAATTTTCGATATGTCGCCGAGCAGGTTAGACTTGTAGTTGAGGGTCGTCGCCGCATCCGGTTTAAGGTCGACGGCCTCGCCGTTGATATATAATTCCTCCGTCATGGTTACAGCATTTGTGCGCTCTGCGCAGGTTCCTCGATTGAGAAAATAAAATCTTGGTAATGCTTCGTCGTCTTCTCGTAGCTGCCAGCAACGATATTGACGCGGTGCCACAGCGGCGCGTCGTTGGCGTCGTATCCGTCGAAAACATCCACGACGACCGACTGCGCGAGTGTGAGCAGGAAATCATACGTTTCGGAATCGACCAACTTTGCTCCCAGCGAACGGGTCTTTTTCCGGGATAGGCTTTGCCGGATTGACGTTTCGATATTCACGCCGTCTATGTAAGCGGTCGGGACGTTCATATCGTTACGCTCCCATGTCGAGGATGTCGAAACGGTCGACGCGCTGCCGATCTCCTTGAACAGGTAGTAACAATAGCGCCCCTGTTGGTCTATCCAGCGCAGATAGACACCGTTTGCGCTCCGGTCTATGTCGAGTGTATAGCTAACCATGCCGACAGCCTCCTCGTCGTTTTTCAGCACGAGGCTATGCGGTACGGCGATATGCACCGAACGGGCGACGGTCGAGGGGTCGATCACTCTTGCCGGATTCAGCAGGTAGCGGTGGTATGGGGTCGCACCTTCCGCGTCCTCGTTGTGGTTGTAAAACATGATGTCGGACTGTTTACCGTCGATCAGCACGTCGAACGATGTTCCGTTCTTGGCGAAGACATCAACCGTAAACGGATAGCGGACGAACCATTTGCGACGCATGATGCCGCCGGATGATTCGCGGGCGGATATTGTGCCCCAAATAGCGTCTATCCCAAACGTGCCGAGATAGAATTGACTGCCGTTGCGATACCAGTATATCGTAGCGTAGATATTCTTTTTCAGCGGGGAATCGACGAACGCCTTGCTGTAATCAATCACTCCCTGCGCAACGTTATTGAACAACAGTTGCAGATACCGCCGTACATCGAAATATGCGGCCCCATTGAACGGCTCGCGCTCTTCGCTGTACGATTGCTGCGCTTGGCGGTCGGTTAAGACCATTTCTAATTTGTCATACGTTGTGGGAATTTTCGTGATTTTGAAAATCGCCGGGACGAATGCGAAATGCGTTGCATTGGGATATTCGACTACTGTTCCCGTGCTGCTGTGTGTAAATGTTCTGCTCATGGTCTATTGTCTTAAAATTGATTCGACGATCTGTGCATCGAAAAGCCCCGCCAGCCTATCGGCGATGCGGTCGGATAGGGCCGCTATTTCGGGCGTGAAGATGTCTTCGCGGCCGCCGTTACGGAATAGGGCCGACCCCTCCGTCATTATTTTGGTCGCTGCTCCCCACGCTGAAATATCTACACCCTTTGCTGCGGCCCAGTCCGCGATGATGTCGATAAACCATTTCGGGGCGGACGGATAGACCGACCCGTCGCGGCGTCGGCGAAAATGCTGTGACAGCCACGGTTGCGTGCCGGTTTCGAGTGCTGCAAAATATGGGCGGGCGTCCATCGTTCCCGTGGTTACGCCGCCATTGGTCGTTACGGCTATTGTGATGCTGTCGGCGGTTGTGCCCGTCGTCCGTTGTCCCGCGGCGACGTGGTACTCGATAATTTTCTGCCGTGCCCGGTCGAGTTCTTCGGCGACGATTCGGTCGGCTTCGAGTTCTATTCTTTGTACGTCCATAGCTACAAGCCGTAATCGAAGCAGACGCCCGCCTGTTCTTGGAGTGTCAGCGACAGCGTTACGATACATAGGTTTGCGTCCATCTTGTCGAACGCGACGCGGTAATTGATTTGCCCGGCGACCGGAACGAAAAAGCCGCTTTCGTTTACGGCGACGATGAATCGCACGGCAAGACCTTTCAGCCGCTCGGCGATCTCCTGCGCCTCGGCTCCTTTGTAGTCGAGCGGCATAGCGTCGGCAAAGGAGATAAGGCAGGACGGAGCGTCGCGCACGAAGCCCTGCGACGTGAAATTCAGAAAACCCGCCACGGGTTGCACGTAGAGGCAGGCGGGCAGCGTGAGGCCGTCGGGGTGCGTAACCTCGCGGCGATCTCCTTGACGCCGGAATCGGTCGAACGCTTGATTGGCGCGGAACCACGATTCGCACAGATAGGTAAGGCCCATCGCCTCGGCGATCTCCTTGACTTTGTTTTCGACTGTCGGTTTTTCCATAGGTCTATTTGTTTTTGTTGGCCATTATTTCGCGCAGTCGCCGTTCAAAGGCGATCCGCTCGTTGTCGATTCGCATACACTCGCAGACGCGCACCCATGCCACCTTTGCGGCGTCGTCTTGGTCTTGGTAGCCCTGTCGGTGGGCGTACCAGTCGATGATGCCGAACGGCCCGAAATCAAGGTCGTTTATTCCGGCTTTGATCTCTTCGGGCGTCGGCTGGTTGCTTGTGCTTGCGAACAACGCTGCGATGCGCTCCAATTCTCGCCCGACCCAAAAGACGAAACCGAGCATTTTGTCTGCCCGTTCGTTGTAGCAGCGCCGGGGATGTACTTTCAGAATGACGGACGCGATTTGCTCTATAAGAGCGTGCACCCCGTCTGCCTGCAAGCTGAACAGGTCGCCGATAGTTAGATCGTTGAGGTTTAGAGGCGTGCGCACGCCGCATACTTTGTTTGGCTTCGGCAGGGTTTGCAATGCTGTACGCGATTCGGGCGTCAGCACTCGTTCGATAGCGAGCACCTGCCGGGTCGTCCGTTTCTTGATTGTTATTTTCATCAGTTTTCCTGTTTAATCCACTTTTGCCGCCGGGGCGGTAGTTTATTCGTCTTTCAAATTTTACCAGCAGAAACAGCCCGAAAACAGCTTTTCACGAAAGCCGCCCGACGCGGGCGCGCATACCTTTCGGCTGCGGGACGATTTCGTAGTACATGCGCATCATCAGCGGGTCGAAATAGTCGGGCGACCGACCGAGTACGGCTTTCATCTCTCGTTTGTCGATGATCCGTTTCTTGCTCGTGTCGGCGTCGACGTCGCGGGCGACAAGGCAGGCTTCCAGCTCTTCGGCAATGGTCGATTGCAGTTCTTCCGGGCAGTCGATGCAGAGCAGCCCCGCATTGATAACCTCCGCCAGTTTGAACGCGCATTGCGATTTGAGGTTGAAATACGTGTTATCTGGCGCGGGCGCTCCTCCGTGGAACGTCTTGATGCCCTCCAAATACGAATCGAGGTACTGCCCCAGTCCGTCAGAATCGGCGATGATGTTGGAGCGCCGGACGCCGTGCCGCCTCGATTCGTCGCGCAGGTCGGTTTCGATCTCCTTGCCCGTGCTGTATGGTTTGTCGATAGCGAGTTTAGCGGCCATTCCCGTCCAGTTGAACGCGACGAAGCGGTCACGGCCTTTCATGGCAAGGTCGGCACTGATACGCCGCACGCCGTCGCCCGTCTGCCGCTCGTTCGTGAAGCAGTCGAGGATGGCGTCGTAGTCGGCGAGTTGGTTTGCGTTGCTCTCGTATTCCCATTTGCCGAGCAGTAGACGTAGCCGAATCGACTTGACGCCGATTGATTCGAGCGTTCGAATGTAATCGGGCGTGATAAACGGGTTGTCGTAGACCAACGCCTGAACGAATGCGCAGTCTTTCGGTAACGTTCCGTCGATATGCGGTTTGTAGAAATGCTTATACAGCCAATTCTTTTTCGGATTGCAGGTTATGAGCATCTTCGCTTCCAGTCCGTATTCCTCGTTGAGATGCCGCCCGATTCGGGATTTCAGCACCTCGTAGGCCATATAATGAACCTCTCCGGCCTCCTCTATCCAACCACCTGTAAACTCTTTCGACCCCAGCCGCTCGAACATCGGGTCTTTCTGCGGATAGAATGTCAAGTCGAGCAGTACGATTTCCGACCCGTTCGTAAACTTGATGCCGTCGTCCGTTATCCGGTAGTCTGTGAATCCGTAGGAATCGGCGACCTTGCCGAACGTGACCAGCACGGATTCGCGGCTATCCTTGATGTTGTTTCGGCCGACGAACCAGCGCGTTTTCGGGAACGCCCAGCAGCAACGCATAAGCCAGTCGCACCCCAACCACGATTTGCCGCCGCCTGCTGCGCCGCCATAGACGACGTATCGGATTCGCGGGTCGGCCAAGTGGCGGTAGGCAAGCAACTGTTTGTAGTTGACGCGCTGCTGTTCTTCGCGCTGTTGTAGTCCGTCGGTAAACATGTGTTATTCGTCTTCTTCCGATAGTTTCCGTTCGCGCTCCTCGTCGATACGGCGGACGATTTCGTCGATGCCCGGCACGACGGGCAGCACCGACGAAAAGCCCTTGAATTCCTTTCCGCCCGATGTGATGTCGACTTGTACCTTGTCGAGGCCGAGCAGTTTGTCGCGGCGTTCCTCCCATTTACGGATTTCGGCGAGGATTCGCACGTCGCCGACGGGTTCCTCCGTGACGCTCGACGTTTCCGATTCGAGTGGAACGGGGGCGTCGAGAGGCTTGCTGACGACGGGATTTCCGAACGTGTTTATATCGACGAGTGCCGTGCGAACCTTTGCCCGCTTGACAACTCGTTTCTGCTTGCTTGCTTCGTACAGCCGCCACAGTTCCGCGATGGCGCGGTCGCATTCCATCAGCGCCTCGTCGCACGCCTGCTGTGTGTTGCTCGCGGCTTCGGCCCGCCATTCGCTGACGAGCAAATCCCAATCGGTCTTGATCGTCTTCGGCGTTACCGAATACCCTAACTGCCGTTCGACCTCTGCGGCGATCTGACGAAACGGCATCCGCCGTTCGAGGCGCAGATGCGACACGAGCGGCAGACGGGCATTCCGGCGGTCTTTCGCCGATTTGTTGTTGCTTGGGTGTGATGCCATTGGTCGTTACTTTTTAACCGATTCGCGCAGTATCTTCGGCACGGCGTACCGCCATTTGATGTGATGATGCAGCCGCCGATGGGCGGTTCCCATTGCCGAAACAACCACGCATGACGGGCAATACATGACCGTGTAGAAACTCTTTACATACGTGCCCGCGTCCAAGTACAATTCCGTCATGCCGCCGCTGTTGCTCTGCGTTTCGAGTTGGTCGAGGCCGATTTGTAGGATGGACAGAAATACCCCCCCCCGCGACCCCAGCAGGACGTAGGTATTGACGTCTTCGTTGATACGGCCGACGAATTGAAACGGTCGGTCGACGGAGCAGATAAACGAATTCATGGCCTTGCGCATCGGCTGTATTCCGTCGTTGAATCTCGTCGCCTTTTCGCCGCCGATATAATCGCCGCCTTGTCCGATTGCAAGGGTCAGCATTGGGGCGGAATTGAAATAGTCGAGCAGCATGTCGAATACCGCGTCGAGGTCTTGGACGTCTGCGCCGTGCCAGCGTAGCTGGTCGTCGAACCGGAATTTGAAATACGTGTAGTCGTCGTCCAGTTCGATGAAATGTGTCGCCCCGATCTGCTGGGCCAGCTCGAAACAGGCGTTGCGGGCGTAGATGATTGCCCGGCGGTCGCCGAAATTGTCGCCCTCGTCGAATGTCTTTGCGATCTCCGATTTGGAAAAGACGAGCACGTCGCCGAAACGTTTGCGATATTCCGGCAGCGTCTTGTCTTCGTCGTCGCAGACGATGTATATTTTCCCCGTGTACCCGTGTTTGCGCAGTTTCTCGTAGGTCAACACCCGGTCGGGGCGTCCGTGCGTCAGAATGAACGCGACGAACCCGTTATGCCTCATTGCCATACTCCCGTGTGTATTCGTTTCGTATTTCGTCCGACAATCGGATGTAGCCCTTTTCGATGGCTTTGCCGAAGTCGATAATGACCAGCGCCGAATCTTCCATAAGCTCCTGCATTTCTTTCGAGGCGTGTGCGTAGTAGTCGGCAATCTTGGCGTAGTCGAACACCGTATGCCGTGCGGCAGCCTGCCGCAGGAACTCTTTTTCGTCGGGCGATACGTTCGACGCCTCGATCTTTGCCAGCAGTTCGTCGGTTCGGCCGCTGTCGGTCAGCGTCGATAAGTCCGGTTTTTCGTTCTTCGGCTCGTAGACGGGCGACGTGATTTTGTGCGTGTAGTGCTCGTCGGCTTCCCCGTCGCCGCCACAGCGTCGCCCCGTTATATCGTTAGGGTCGATGCCATTTGCCGCGGCCAACGCCTCGATGGCCGATTTCGGGAGTAGGTCGATGTCGAAACCATCGTCGATGATCGCCGCGATGTCGTACTCGTTCGCCAACATGTCAATATCGAACGTGCCGAACGATAGGTTGTCTTTGATGATGAACTGCTGCTGCTCGTCTTCGTCGAGTTCCGAGGCGTAAAGCGTCGGCACGGTCGGGTGCATCTGCCATTCGCGCCAGTAGTTCAGCAGCGCGGATTGTTTCGCCTCGTCGAAATGCCGGAACCGATACGACGCCCGCAAGATTTCTGCGAGGTCGTCGAATCCGAGTTCGTGAATGTATTTCAGCGCCCGCAAGCGCATATTTCCGGCAAGGGCGATATTCCGGTCGTCCACGACGACGGGGCGGTAATACAAGCCTTTCGGCAGCAGTAGCAGGGATTTGACCAGTTCGGCGAAATCGTCTTCGGTGATTTGTCGCGGGTTGTGCTCGCTGGTATTGAGCGCGCCGACCTGCATTTCGATAGTTTGCGGAATTTTCATAGGCCCGGTATGCGTTTACTCTGTATTGGTTACCAGCACAAAGATATGCAAAAAGCGTGTAAATAATACACGCTTTCGGATAGAATTTTGTAGCAGGCTATTTCCCGCAACATCGTTTGTATTTCAATCCACTACCGCATGGGCACGGTTCGTTGCGGCCAATCTTCTCTCCGCTTCGAACGTATGTCCTGCCACCTCCGTTGGCGCATCGTTCGCAGATGGGACGACAATAACCGTCGTATTTGTAAATCCTCGGGCGGCCGCAGATGGCACACCGTTCCTGTACGGTAGTTTCCGGGGCAATAGCTTTGTTATTCATTGTAATAAGAATTCAAGTTCGGCGATTTGCGTGTGTTTGAGCTGCGCGCCTGCACGTGTCAGATACTCTTTTTTCTGCTCTTTCAATTTGTAGCGGTTGGCGGATGCGGTGATTCGATCTACCTGCCCGCGCAGTTGGTCGAGCATCATTCGCACACCCTCTTCCGGGGTTGCCTCGACAAAGCGGATAAGGCGGCGCAAGTGGGCGATCTCGTTGTTGTGGTCGCCGATCATGCGGCGGATCTTCTTGCTGCGTTTTGCATCGGCCTCTGTTACCCCCCCCCGAACCGACCATATTTTTTCGTCTTCGCTTCGGAGCGCTTCGATAGTCGCGATTTCGTCGCGGATAAGCCTGTTAAGGTCTTCAGCTGTTTTCATAGTTACCGTAATTTTTCGATTATTGATGTAAGGTTCTGCATATAGTCTGTATTGGGATTTTCGCCGTGAGTGCCGACCAGTCGGACGTACAGCCATTCGAGGAATTCGGCGTCGTTTGAGGGCGATTCGTTGGTTGGGCGGTTTCGCTCGTCCGCTCCGTAGACGTATCCGATGATCTGTTTCGCCACATCTATCGCTTCGCGCGCAAACCGATATGGGGTCAGTTTGTCCGGGTCAAATATCCCGACGATGATTTCGAGCGCAGCGAGCAGGTCGGGCGCGGCGGCCAATAGTCGGGCGTTGGCCTCGATGCGCTGCTCCGGCATCGGGCGCGGGTTATTGCGCAATACCTCTGCGACGGGAGCGCATCCGACAGCGTCGCCGGAAATCGAAACGATCGAATAGTTTGCGACGCCGTTTTCGCCGACGTGCCCGTCGACCCGCCACGGGCCGGGTGTTCCTCTGAATTTCGGGTTGTGCGTTGTCATTGGTCACCTCCTTTCAGCAATTCGGGGTTGTCGTGGATGTTGCCGATGACGCTCTCGACCTCTTTATCCGAGGCGTAGTATTCGAGATCGTGTAGCGTTTCATCGTATTCCTCTCGAATCTTCCATCCGCCGCAGTCGAACACAACGAGGAGAGGGACAAGAATATCACCGAACAATACGTTCACAATGTCGCCCTCGTAAATCTCTTTGCCGTTCTTGTCTTTCAGCCCCGTGTACTGACCGACGGTGGCGGGATCTACTTCTCGGACAACTAAACCAGCTTTGTAGGGTATAATTTGATGCGCTATGCTTCGATCTCTGTTTTCGGCTTCTATATAGCTGCCGACTATCCACTCCCCATTGTCGAGGCGTTTGCCTCGGAATTTAATTTCTCTCATTGCTTTGCTGTTTTAATAGGTTGATGATTGATTTTGCGTCGTCTGATTTTCCCAAATGCTCGCTCGATCTCTTCGATGGACGGCGGAACAATCGGGCGGGCACAGGTGATCTCGTCCCGTGGTTCGCTATTTGCCGGGCGCGCCATGTACCAGCGGATTTCCGATTGGAATTCCTCGAACGTCCGGCAGACGACGTGTCTATTCCCGTTCGTGATTGCGAGCGAACGCCATTCGATTTGTGCGTCTGATAGGGCGGAACGTCGGTCGATGGTCTTCATTTCGATACATAGGGCGTTGAAGCCCCCGCGTCCGAGCAGCAGGATAAGGTCGGTAACACCTGCGGTTACGCCCTCTGCTTTCATTATCGCGGCTTCCGTGCGGCTCCGTGCGCCACCGTTCGGGACGGCGAACAGGAGCTTGCCGATGGCTGGGTATTTGAGCCGGAACCAACTGACGCACATTCGTTGCATGTGCGATTCAACGTGTCGTGTCATAATCAAAATAGGGTTAGTTGTTTGAACGCCGTTGCCCGGCGCTGATCGTCGATTTGCTTGATGATATTCCGAATGTATCGGGCCAGCGCGCTGTCTTTGATGACCCCGTCTTCGTCGTCCTCGTTATCGGGATTCGACCGGGAGCGACCGGAACAGTCCGCCAGTTCGCGTTCGGCTGATTTGCGGGCATCGAGCAGGGCGGCAAGAATCGCGGCGGCTTCCGTTGGGTAGCCCTTTTGCACATCGTCGACGAATCCGGGTCCGACGTAATGGCCCGAATTGTGCAAATTGACATCCAGCCCGTAATCCCAGCGTCCATTCGGCGACTGTGCTGTTTTAACCTCCACGACACAATGGGTGTTGAATAACCGGACGGGTCTGTTAGGCGTTAGGCATACGTCGTGGATGTTGAAATCGAAACCGTTGTACGATAACACCACGAATTCACTGCTATTCTGCCCGGCTTTTTCGTGGTTATCAAGCCACGCGCACCACTCTTTGAACGTAAACTGTTGCCCGGTGCATCGGCAGGTATGATGAATGTCTTTCATTTCCGGTAGGGTTTTAACGATTTGAGTTCCGTCGGGAACCAGTAGCAGTCGTAGTCGAGGTAGACGCACCGGCCCGAAAGCTCCGGTTTGCAGAATCCCATTATTATGTGCGGTTCGAACCGCACGCCGTATTCATTCGTGAACGACACCTGCTGCCCGACCCGGAAATCCGTTTCGATACCCGCGTCGGCCGGGTTGTCGTAGATAGGTGGCAACCCTTTTTCGTCGCGCCATTTTCGCCATTCGGCGAAATCTTTACTGTAATCTCTCATCGTTCAGGCGGTTTCCAAGTTTGATGATAAATGTTTCGCGATCGGGTGCGCCCCATTCCGGGCGGCCTTTGCCGATCGTGATGCCCTTGCATTCCCAAAGCATCTGGCGCTTCGTGTAGCCATAGGAGAAGCACACGGCATCATAGTCTTTGAATTGCGGCCCCCATTCAAAAGTGCCAATCGGATGTTCCATAACGCGTTCTGCGGATATTTTATCAATACGTTCTCCATCCGCCCAGAGCATTAATCTTTGAAGCCAATACGGCTTGAACTCCCGATACTCCTCCTTTTTGATCCCGGCCTCGATCATTTCGTACCACTCCTTTTTGAGCGGTAAATACAGAATGTTCATCGTCTTGAATCTTTTGCGGGTTCGCCGTTTCGTTCGATCTCGCCGAGCGCTTCGTCGAGGTGGTAGGCCAGCTCTGCGGCCTGTGCAGCCACGCGCCGCGCCCAGTCTGAACGAAGCCTGCCGCCTCCGACGGGTGGGGTTGTTATGATGGCGTGCGCAAGGCTTGCCATTGCGACGGTGGCATACAGTTCGCGTTTCGTGATTCCTGCTGCCGATAATGTTTCGGGCGAAACTCCCTCGGCCTCGACTGTGATCGTCTGCGGAATAGCCGCCTTACCGAGCATTTCAGCGATTCTGTCGTAGAAATTCGCCGGGGACTTACCCCGCTTGTCGTTTTTGTTTTTCATCGTGCGTTGTGGTTTTAGATTCGCGGGGTTTGGTAGTGTAGCGTCCAGCCCGCGAAATGTTTGTCGAAAAAGTTATCCCGAAAGAACCGGACATTGGCTTCGACGGCTTCGGCCATCTGCCGCGTGCAGCGGAATGTCAGCCGCTTGCGTTCGGCGTCGATAAATACCAATTCCAGATCGTGAATGAATATCGGCGCAAGCGCCGGATTCATTTGCTTTGCGAGGCCGTAGAAACGTCGGTATTTCGCAAGGAAATCGGCGCTGAAGCGTGGCGCGGTGTTTTTATCTTCCTGCGTCCATGTACGCGCAAGCGCCGGGCGGTCGGTAGCAGCTTGTCCGTTTTTACGAATCCAGCCCGACGCCTCGTAATTAGCGCAGAACCGTTCGACCTCGTAATCGGGATTTTGGAAATTCTTGAAAAAAAAGATTTCAAAAAATGTGTCTCTCTCTGCCTCCGTCGCGCGTGCGCGCGAAGAGAGAGATTCTTTTAATTCTTTATATTCTTCTTTATATATTCTTATACTGTTGTCGTTTTGCTTGTCGTTTTCAAAAAACGCATCTTTGCAACCATTTGAATTATAGCTTGTTATTCCCTGTTTTGAGTTTGTCGTTTTGTTTGTCGCTTGTTTGTCGCTCTTGAATTTATCGTCGTTGCAACTGTTTGTATTATAGTCCATTGTGGCGATTTTGAGTTTGTCGCTCATTTCTCGATTTTTTGACGGTTTCCGACGCTTTTCGTGTGTCGGTTTGTCGTTCAGTTTGTCGTTTTCAAATTTTTCATCTTTGCAATCATTTGGTTTGCAGTTTGTTAATATGTGTTTTGAGTTTGTCGTTTTGTTTGTCGGTCGTTTGTCGTTTTCATTTTCTAATGGCTGGTAAGTGTCGAATTTGCAGATGGTTATGATGCTTTTGTGGTTTGTCGCCCGCACTGATATTTCGCCCGATGCTTGCAACCGGGCTAAACGTGTCCTGATCTGCCGGGTCGTTTGCTTCGTCGTGGTGCATAAACCGTCGACCGACGTGACGAATGATCCTCGTTCGATCTCGATTCCCTGCCACCTTGTTGGCGTGTAATTCGCCTTGAGCAGACAAACGACCCACAGTTGCAGCGTGAGCGGGTCGTCGAACCACTCCCATCCGAGCGTGCTGCGATACAACCGCACCCAACCAGTATTTGTTTCGTTTGCCATTGATGCTGATTTGGCCCGTTAAATTTCGCTTTTATTCAGCTCGACGATTAAACCCTTGTCCGCGACGAAAACACGCGCAAAACGGGCTGTTTTGCGCATTTGCGCGGCAAAAGCATCGGCAAGACTGTTTGCGTTCGAAAGGTGCAACAGAACGACTGTCGAAAGTTCCGCCGTTTCGTTCGCCTTGACCATATCGCACGCTGCGTCGATTGATAGATGCGACGTTCGCACGCGCGCTGCCTGTGCCGGGTTCATTGCCCCGCGGGCGATATTATCGTCCAGCTCCTCTTGTGAATAGTTCGCCTCGATCAGAATATGATTCAGCCGCAGGGATTTGAAATTGTACCGGATAAAATGCGTGTCGGTAGCAAATAGCACTTTTCCGCATTCCTCGTGTTCGATGATATATCCGAACGGCTCTGCCGCGTCGTGCTTCACGTCGAACGCCCGGACGACGAAATCGCCGACCGTGACGGACTGCATCGGCCGCAAAGCGTGCGCCCGGTACGCTTTGTCGATATGGCACGCCGCGAGCGTTCCCCGCGAAGCGTAGACGTCGATTGCCCGGTCGGCGTATTTACCGATGTGGGCCGCGTGGTCGCCGTGCTCGTGCGTTACTACTGCACCGACGAACTTTCGGGCGTCGATACCGGTTCGGGCGAACATCGTTTCGGGCGATGCGCCGCACTCGATAACGAGCGCAGACGCTTCGCTCTCCAAAACGTAGCAGTTTCCAGCCGACGACGAGGATATAACGTACAGCTTCATCGGGTTACAACTTGAACGGGTCGTCTTCAATGGCCGCGGCTTCCTCCACTTCGGGCGTTTTCTCGCGCGGAACAGGCGTTGGCGTGGGGATTGGTGGCATCGTTTCGGCGGGTACGGCCGATTGTGCTGTGATTGCGGCCGGAGCAACCTCCTCGAATTTTGCTTCTTCGATATTTGCCCCGGCGGGCGCGGCCGCCGTTTCGTTCGTTACGCGGCGTTCTTTCTCGTCTTCGCTCAACAGCCATGCGTCGGACGACGAGTTGATGATGTGCTTCATGGCGGAACGCTCGACCGTTCGCCCGGCCATTTCGCTGGTGAAATTTCGGTGCGCAGGCGAGTTGCCCCGCGTCGCGCCTTGCATCCACGCCTGCCGGATTTCGGTCATCGTCTTGATCGTCGTCGAGTGCGAGTCGTCGGCCATAGTCGTTACGGCGTAGGCGGCGACGATCTTGTCTTTGTCGATTCTCGACAGGCTCGGAACGTGTTTTGTTATCTTGATTTCGCCGTCCTCCGTATACATGTATTCGAATTCGTCACCCTCGTAGATGACGACCGAACGGACTTTCTTCATGCCTTGCGCGCGGGCCAGCTTTTCGTCGCCGAAATACGACCGCCAGAACGTTAGTTCGAGCTGCCCCGACGCCTTGTTTTTGATCGGGATAAAATACCCTTGCTTCTTCTGAATATCCATGCCTTGTAGCACCATGTCGAGCAGCGAATTTGCTACCGACGCTTTGGTTACGACCTCCAAAACCGGGTGTTGTACTTTGTTGGAATCCTCCCAAAGCATTTCGGAGATACGAAGCCATGCAAGGTTCATTTGGTTAGTTACGGCGTAGTCTTTCGGGACGACCAGTCCGCCGTTTGCTTGCAGCTCCTCGATGCGTCGCAGGACGCTGTTCGCAAGTTCATCTTTCATTGCGGCAATCGCTTTCGATTGCGTCGCCGGGGCGGTCTGCGCTCCGTTCTGATTGCTATTCTGTGCCATAGTTATTTGAAATAAAAGATTTGACTATACGTGTTGTAGTTGCGGTCTTCAATAGGGGTGTCCTGCGGGTGGCGGCACGCCTCGGAAAGCCAGCGTTTATAGCATTGCGGGCAGTATATCTTATTCAGTATGGCGATGTAATAGCCACCGTCGGGGGTCGCCATATCCGCCGTGCAGTAGTCGCATTTCGCGGGGCTTCCGATGACCCACATGTCGAGCGTTTCGACGTGGATAATCTTGAATCCTTTTTCGTTGCTGACGATCTGTGCCATGTCGTTACGCTGTTTTAAGTTCGAGCGCAGCACCCTCGACCACTTGCAGGCGAATGACCTGCGAATCGAGCGCAAAATCGGTCTGCGAAATACTTTCGGCGTTGTCGATGAAGACGGGCGCGGTTGCGCCGTAGTAGCGGCAGAACGTGCGAATGATGTCAAGCCCGGCGAGCACCTGCCCGGCGCTGTTCAGCGAGTTGAACGGCACGCCGTCGATGGTGGCGACGCATGTTTCGACGTCTGCGCCCTCGATGGTCTGTTCGTACATTCGCCAGCGCACGAGGTTGAACCGCGAATTTATCGCCGCTTCGACGGCTTCGATGTCTGCTTTCGTGTAGGCCGCCGCCGCAAATTCGAGGCGTTCGAGTTCTGCAACACGTTCGGCGATCTTCTTTTCGGCGGCTTTGGCTTCGTCTATCAACCGCTGAATTTCCGCCGCGCGTTCCTTGTTTGTAAGGCGACGGCGCAGATCGGCGGTCGCGGTCGTGAGGTTCTGGCGCACCTCGTCGATCTGTTCGGATATATCCCGGCGGCGCGTCGTGAGTGTTGCTGCCGTGATTTTTATGGACGCCGAGGCTTCGAGGGTGGTTTGTGCGCGGGTCAGCTCCTCGGCGAGTTTTCGGTAGGCGGGGGATAATTTCGCCTGTTCTTCCTCTGTTTCGAGGTCGATTGCCGGAACGTCTTTCGCCGTGGTAATGGCCACCGTTGCCGTGTGATGCTCCGTGCGCAGTTGCGATAAACGCTGGTCGAGCATTGCGATTTCTTGTTCGGTAGTCGAAACCAGCTTCGTCAACTTGTTGTAAGTATCCTTTTCGAGATTGGCGTCGGCGATCAACTTGTCGAGTATTTCGCGCTGGTGCTTCTCGAAGCTCTCGCGGGCGGCGCGGCGGGCTTCCTCGATGGTTGCGGCGGGTAACGGCTGGCCGCAAGCGTAGCAGGTGGTCGTGTCGACGTATTCAAATGCCGCCTTTTTCTCGGCCTCGTATTTCGCACGCATGGTATCGAGCGATGATTTGATATTCGCCTGCTTCTGTACGCAGGCTTCGAGGGTGTCCCGTTTCGAGTTTGCCGCAGTTTCGGTTTTCTCGATTTCGCGTACAAGCGCATCCGCTTTTGCTTGCGCATCCATGATGGCCGCGTCGCGGTCGGAGTTATACCGACGGGCGGCAGTCAGTCGTGCGTCGATACATTCAGACAGCGACTTTTTGATGTCGAGCACCTTTTTCAGTCCTCGGTCGTGGGCGGCCTGTGTTTCCTCGTCTATTTTCGATGCGTTGGCGATCTGCGCGTCGATCGCGTCAATTCGCCGCTGGTAGGCTGCGATCTCGTTTGCGGCCACGGATTCGCGCTGTGTGATCTCCTGTTCCAGCGCGGCGTAGTCTTCCGCCGGGGGCATCGTGTTTTGATATGCTTCGATCTTTGGGCCGAATGTTTCGAGTTCCTTTTTGTTCTTGCGCTTCTCGGCCGCAAGCCGCGCTTTGAAATCTGCGAGGGGTTCGCCGTTCATTTCGGCGAGCAGGTCGGCAAACTGCGCCTGTATCGCCGTGCGGTCGATGTTATCCCCGACGAGGGCTAAAAGGGCAGCGCGACGGCCTTTCCAATCGACGCGAGTATTGAAATACATCGGGTCGGTCAGCATCCGGAATACATTGTCGTTGATCCATTCCGAAATGATTTTGTCGTATGCCGCCTTGGTACCGACCTCCACGCCATTGACGGCAAACGCACTTTCGTGTCCGACGAATCGCAGGTCGGACGATCCGCGCGGTTTGCTCCATATCTCGCGGTATGTGCGCCGTAGCGTCTGCGTGGAGCCGTCCACGTCTAATGCTACCTCGACGAAATGCTCGGCGCGGTGCATCGGTTCGCCCGTGGCGTCTATTGTCTTGATGTCGATGTCGGTGCTGTTGTGCGAATCCTTGCCGAACAACACCCATGTCAGAGCGTCGAAAATTGTTGTTTTTCCCGTACCGTTGTCGCCTATGATCGTGGCGTTATGGCCGTCGAAATCGAACGATACGTCGCGCAGTCCCTTGAAATTGCGCAGGGTGATTGATTTGATTGTGATATTCATAGCATCGTGCGTTTTGTGATGTGATGATTGGTTGTTATGCGGTTTTCCTTTGCTCTCTGATTATGGCGGCGGAAAGCGTTACGAACGCCGCGAATGTTCCGGCGACGGTACCCCATGAAATCGGGTCCGCATCCATCGCTCCACCGAGTGCGACCAGCGTTAGCCACCACGGGATGACTAAAAATTTTGTTTTCATTTTCATTTGTAGTAAAAGGTTATTTTTATACCCCGCCGCAGTCTGCATTCTACCTTGTCCGCCTTGCTTCGAAATGCCCGGTCGAGTAGATTGTTTGCGAGTTCACTCCCCACCAACCCGACGAATCCCGTGAAGCCTTTGAGTTCGTGGATACCGAGGCCCGAAACTTTGATGCGAAAATTCTGGTTTACCTCCCTTGATGTGTATTTGAGTGCTTGCATGTTATTTTTATCGAATTTGCTGTTTTTTCGACTTTCGTGTTGTTGTCGTGCGTTCGGTCGTCCGGTGCGGGAAAGACTGCGAAACGGCTTATTTTCGCCTATTCTTGTTGTCCGTATTTGCCAATGATTTCTGCGCGTTGCAAACGTTCGGCTTCGAGCAGGGCGACGAATTCCGTGCGGCTGTATTTGATCGGTGAATTCGGGGCCGTTCCGAATCGCTTGCCCTCGATCTTCCCATGCGGGGCGATATGCTTATCGACCCAGCCCCGACCGAATTCCCGATACAGCGCGCGTTTCGTTACGAGGTCGGCGGCTGGCTGTTGGCGCTTGATGATTGCGCAAGCAACGACATCGGCGACGTGGACGAGGCAATGCTGCAATTCGTATAATTCGGGGAGCGACATATTACGAAAGGCGTTTAATTACGATGGTGGATGCGGAAGCGGTGCGGGCTTCGAATTTCGCCTTGCCGTTCTTGTTGAAACGGCTGACGGCGTTCATGTACGATGCGTAGTCGCGCCCCGTCAGCGTGAATTCGTGTTCTTCTCCGACGGGGATAGCGAGCATCGTCGCCACGTAGTCGGTGCGTTTGATGATCGTGCCTTTTTTCATTTCTGTTTGGTTTTGGGGTTAACCCCGCGCCCCGTAAAGGGCGCGGGAGTGATTGGACTATGAAACTATTTCTTGAAAGTGGAAACCGGACGCACGGCGTTTATGGTATCCTTGCTGTTGTCGTTCATGCTGCCCGTGAAGCCGTTGTAGACGAACGCGCCGAGGGAATTGTACTCCGGGTCGGGGTCGGCTTCACTCGTCCAGCCGACAGCCGTTGCAGGTTCGCCGCCGATCTTCTCGAACGCTTCGTCGAGGCCACGGAATCGGGCATCGTACATTTCGATTGCTTCGCGCCGGGCCGGGCAGCGGAAACCCTCGCTGTATTCGGCGGCGGCTTTCTGTGCGTCCTCGAAATTGAATAGGCCCGGCAGGTCTTTTTTGGCGATTTCGAGCATGCCGGAATCGGTTACCAGTACGATGGTCCGTGCGGTTTCGGGATGCGCACGCTGCATCCACTCGTCGATGGTAAAGAGTCTGCGGAGGTCGTCGGGAATATAAATCCCGTTTTCGATGTTGTTTTTCATTGTGCGTTGTGCGTTAGTTGTTTGATGATATGTAAAATAGCTACGCCGAAAGGCCGTTGGATAACCGACAGAATGGTCGAAAAATCGTCGACGTCAGCCGATGTGAAATTCAAGACCTGTTCGCCGCGGTCAGTAAGTCGGAATGCCGTTCCTTTGTTCGACGATTCACTCGTTATTAGCCCCGCAGCGCATAGGTGGCTGATAAGAGTGCGCATTTTGCCGTGACTAATTCCGATAAGTTCGGCAAGTCCGAGCACGCTGCCCGTCGCGCTGTTGAGATTGGCCGCTGTTTTCATAAGATTCGGATGTCGTATTTCCTTTCAATGTCACGTATGGCCATGTTTTGCCAATCCTCGTCCGATACTTGATGTTCTTTGTCGAGAACAGCGAACAAACTTTTCCTGTCTCCTGTGGAGTGATTCGATATGCAGGCTACGCCCGAATTCTGCAATGATTGCCGGATGTCGTTCCGGTAGTAATCCCGGAGGCGGGCAACGTGGTTCATGGCCTCGCTGACGAGTTGGTCGATGTTATCCCCGACGAGGATGTTTGCATGACCTACGGCTCGGTTAAAAAATTTCGTGTTCATCGTGCGTTGTGCGATTGTGATGAGTTTATTTTGTTATATTTGTGTGTTCTCTGTGGGTTATCGTTGTGAACCACGATGCAAATATAACGATTATATTCGTTAATATGCAAATAATTTAACGAAAATGATCTGTAAAATATTTAAATAGTTGATTTATAGAGGATAAGAAAATACGTCGGAAGACGTGCTATGTTAAAAATTAGTAATATGGAGTATGATGCAAAGACTGTTGACGCATTAAAAGAGTTAATGCGTATAATGCAGGAGTATTGCGTTGTATCGGAGGCTGACATGTTGAGAATTGCGCGCAATGATCGGGCGTATGCGTTACAACTGATAGCAGAGTGCCGAAAAATGGGTGTGGCTGCACCACGCAGTAAAATCTCAGACGAATTGGAATTATATCCGTCGGATAACATAAATACTTTATTGGCGCAAGATGTATTCGGGAGTGAATATAAACGTCAGCAAGAGAACAGAGCGCGGCAAGAACTTGACGATGAGATAAAACACCGTCAAAACAAAGAATTGAAACGCAATAGTGTTATATCGTGGATCGCGTTGTGTATTTCGATTTTATCGCTTATCGTTACCTTTTGGGTGGCGTGGTACGATTGATAGACCATCGTCACCGAAAACAAGGTCATTTTCGCGCATTATACGGTTTATCTGCTCGATGCGTAGCTGCCCTTCGAAACTGTATCTTGCATGGGACATCTCTCGGAATCTGCAATAATAATATACGGCAAGCGATATACATATAACGGAAACAATAGAGAAAAATAGGGCAATATAGACAGCCATAACAAAAAGAATTAAATGTTTTTTTTGCAAATATAACGAATGTAATCGTTAAATAGTATGAAGACAACAAAAGATAGGATTTTGATCTTTCTTGAATATTTAGGAATGGGTCAAAACGCATTTGAAAAAAAATGTGGAATTTCCAATGGTTATATTAGCAATTCGCGTGGCTCTTTCGGGTCAAGGATTATTTCTAAAATTTCAACAGCGTATCCCGATCTTAATGCCGAATGGCTAATGACAGGCGAAGGCACGATGCTTAAATCTGAATCTATCTCGGAAAAAGACGCCGATTTTCGCCTTGTGCCAATGTACAATCTCGACGCCCGCGGCGGATTTGGGGGTAATGAAGAAGTGGATGTTGCGGAATATATTGTCGATTATATTCCGTTCAAAGATGCGAAACAGGGCGATATTTGCGTCCCTATCATCGGGAACTCGATGGCTCCGACCTATTGTGCTGGGGCAATCGTCCTTTTGCACAGAGTGGAACAATGGGCTGACTTTCTCGAATTGGGGCAGGTCTATATGATTGTCTTAAAAGACGGGCGACGTTTGATCAAAGAATTGCGAGCCAGTCAGGAGGATCGCAAATCAAAGTATTTGTGCGTGTCGCATAATCCGACATTTGATCCTGTGGAACTCCCGAAAGATATGATAAGCCGGATATTCCTCGTTCGGGCCGTGTATGCTAAAACGGCGATGTAGCCGCAATAACATAAATAGTAATACCATTAATATAATTAGACCCTTATGAAAAAAATTGCGTTAATTTGTATCGTAGTCGTTTTTGCGGCTTGTGGCAGCCCTGAAAAGACGGCACAGAAACTCGTCAAAGACTACCTAAAAGAGAACTTGAAAGACCCGTCGAGTTATTTGCCGGCCGAATTTGGGCACTTGGACAGTCTTTATACTACATTCGACAGTCAGGTTTTTGAAGACAGTTTCCGGCGTGCGAAAGGAGAATATGACGTTGCAATGTTTGAGGATGATTTTAAGGCATCGGGGCTTGCTCTTGAAAAAATGAAGCAAACACAGGCGGAATGGGAAAAAGCCGAGAAAGAATTTCGTCCGCAATTTTGTGGATGGAAAATGTCTCATAAATACCGGGCTAAAAATGGATTTGGCGCTTTCGATATATCAACAGATGTATTCTATTTTAATAAAGAATTGACCAAGATAGTGGACGTAGAGGATAACAACTAATGCAAACAGTTGCGGATAGATTTTTCGAGGCGTTCGATGCCTTGCTTGCGATGAGCGAAACGAAGATACAGACGTTTTGCCGCGAGGGGGGCATCGACAAGCGCAATTTTTACAAAAAGCGCGACAATATGGATAGTCGCCGGGAGATTCCGACGGCGTGGCTGACGTTTATCGTCGAGCATCATGGCGTTTCGCCTCGCTGGCTGTTGACAGGTCGCGGACAGATGTTTACAAAATAGCCCGAAAATATGTAAAAAATTATGTCCGCAAGGGTTAATTTTCCCCGTGAAAATATGTACAGAAACGCCCCGACCGTTTGGCCGGGGCGTCGCGTTTCCATGTGTTAACTGTCAATTAAAGCACTATGCGGAAACGTTTATCGAAGATAGGCGATTCGCAATGTCCCGCAAGGCATTGTTAAGTGTGGTAATTTCCTCCGGTGTGAATTTCGCTGGCTTGCCGTTTACCAACGTCCCGTTGATTCGCTGGTAAAGCCATTGGCGCGTCTTGTTGAAATAGGTTTTGGCAACATACGCCAGCGACACCGCGGGCAAAATGTCTTTCAACTGTTCGCGCAGGAGAATCTCGGCAACTTCGGCATTCGTCGCTTTTATACTTTCAAGTGCGGCGGCGGCTAAACCAGGAGCATCCGCGTCACAAAGTTTGCGCATCTCTTTCCGGACATCCTCGCGTTCGGCATCCGTGGTGGCTTTCATAAAACGAGCTTGCAGTTTTTCGAGTTGTGCATTCATACTTATTCGGTTTTTGGGTAGCCCCCAAAGGGGCTACTCTGTTTTACATCCGTTTCAATAACTCTACCAGTTTGTCGATCTCTTCTTCGAAGAATAGGAGCGTTTGTTCAACTCGGTCCCGGTCTTTCAACTCATTGTAGAGTTCGAGATAAAAAAGCAACCGCTTTTCGTACTCTCGGCGCTCTTTGGTTTTGGGTTTCATAGTGCTTTTCTTTAATTGACACTGCAAATATAATAACCTTTTGGTAATTACGCAAACTTTTTGCCAATTATTTTCGGTTTTCTTCTCTTTTTTTGAGTTCCGACCAGTCGAGCAGACCAAGTACTTTTGCATTTGCCTGCCAAATGACCGACCAATCGCGGTCGATATATCGGTCGGTTATTTTCATATCTGCGTCGACGTGGTTCAGCGCCTCGTGTACGGTGTATTTGTCGATTTTGAGCGAGGCCGAACGGGCTATCGTTGCCCAGCTATGCCGGGCGGCATAGAACGTGATATGTTCCGGCAGGGGGCGATCTTCGCCTGTGGCGTCGTTCTGGCGTTGGTCGGCGTCGCGGGCTGCCCGCAACGCATCGTCAATTCGTTTCAGACCTTGATTCAGCGCTCCGTTGAACGTATTGCCGTCCCGGTAGTGCAGGTGGAACCGGAATAGTCGTGCCCCTGTCGGGTCTTTGAATTTCTCGACCAACGGTGCGATCTGCGGTTCGATTCTGATGTGCATTTCCGCCTCGTCCTCTCGGCGGCTCGCTGTTTTCTGTCGGTTGTAAATAATAACGTCGCCATCGAGGGACTGCGCAGGGCAGGATAGTAGGTCGGCAGCGTTCATGCCTGCAAGGCCGAACGATAAGAGGAAACAGTCGCGGGCGAGGTCGCGGCGTGCGAAATCGGAGATCGACCCCGCCCGGCGCGGTTCGTCGCCGAGGTCTATTATTTGCTGGAGTATATCGGGGCTGACGGCCCGTTTTTTAACCTTTGGCGGTTGCTTGACTTTGTAGGTTTTGAACGGCGATTGCGGTATGCGGATGACGCCCAATTCTTCGTCGTTAAACTCCTGTTTTGCGAGATTGTGGATGTGGCGGACGCAGGCAAGATAGGACGATACGGCGCGGCCGCCTTTCTTGGTCTTGTGTAGTTGGCGGATTGCGCCCTTTCTGCTGTGCGTCAGAACGGGTTCAGCCTCGATGAACTGTTCGAAGCCCGTAAGGAATCGGGCATTTATCCGGCTGATGTCAAGTGTTTCCGTGCCGATATACCGCACCAACGCATTTAAGGCGATCTGATACCCGATGCCCGTTCCGGGGCGCATCGTTTCGGCCTTTTTGCGTCCGTAGGCGATAAAATCGAGTTCGAAAGCCATGTTGTTCTGCTCCGTCTGCTTGATGTAGTCGACTACCTGCCGGACGGTCATAACGTCGGCCGCAGCTCCGAGCCGTCCGACGATGGCGCGCCAGTTGTCTATGATTCGTTTTGCCTCGTCGATTATGCTTTGGTCTTTGAGTTTAAGCGTGCGCGTCATTTGATGCGCGGCGACGTACATATTCGTCGACAATTTCAACGTCTGCCGTCGATGGGTTACTCGTATCTTTACATTATAGGTTCCGTCCTGCCGTTTGTTATCGGCATAGACGACGGGTTTGAATGTGGTTGGCATGGCGCGGTTTTTTGACAACTATTTGACAACTCTTGCGGGCAAATATACAAACGAAGCGTGCAAAAATGAACGAAGCGACGGAATTTTCCGTCGCTTCTTGTACCCTCGCCGGGAATCGAACCCGGATTTGCGGTTTAGGAAACCGCCGTTCTATCCGTTGAACTACAAAGGCTTACGTCTGTCGTATGTATTCCGGCGAAAGAGTTGTATATAATTTCGCGCGAACGTTGTGTCTTGCTCTGCCCCACGGTTTAGGAAACCCTCGTTCTATCCCTTGAACTATGGAGCCGTTAAAAACAATGCGGCGCGTCTGTTGCCAAACGCACCGCAAAGATAGTAAATTTTTCTGTTTTTAGAAACTGAACCCCACGCCGATGGAGAACGTGTGGGCGCGTGCGGTGTAATTGCCTGAAAAGTCGGTGATCGCGCTGGTCGTCGGATACTCGGGGGCAACGTTCTTGATCTGCTCGTTGGCCAGCGCCAGCACGGAGTTGACGTAGGGATAGGAACCCGTGCGCTCCGGATCGGCCGAATTCACATAGCCGTAGGCCAGGTCGACGTGCATCCATTTGCAAGGACGGAACGTGACGCCGGCGGTGTAGGCGAGTTTGGTCATCGAGGGCGTTTCGGGATTGAGGTAGTCGCTGCTTACGGGGCTTTCGTCGACATACATACCCATGCGGGCCGTCAGCCAGTCGAGTGCGTGGTATTCGCCGCCGAAGCGGAATGCCAGCGTGTTGGAGTAGTTTTTGTCGCTGGCGGGGATCGTCAGGACCGGAAGATTCGTCGACGGATTGAGGATCTGGACATCGAGCTGGTCGTATGCGCTCCACAGCACGTATTGCAGATCGACGGCAAACTCCCATTTCGGCACGGGGCGGAAGCTGACGCCCCAGGTCAGCGATGCCGGGAGCGGAAGTTCGGTTTTCACGATTGCCGAGGAGATTGCCGAGGGGTTGATGTCGAATTTCGGAAGAAGCTGTCCCAGGACGGCCTGAATCGTCGGATCGTCGATGGTCGACATGTCGATCGAGCCGGAATTCACCTTCATCTTGAGTTTCGAACGATAGGTCATGCCGAGCGACCATTGTTCGTTGATGTCCCACATGATGCCGAGATTCACCCCGACGGCCATTTTGGCCTTGCCTTCGAGACCCAGCGACATGATGTTGCGGTCGCCTGCCAGCTCGAAGATGTTCGGAGTGCCCGGAGCTACGATCTGTATGATGTTGTTCAGCGCGGCGTTTTGGGCATTCGCCGCTCCGACGGGCAGCATCGAACGCGAAAGGTCGAATTTACCCCACGTCATCATCAGGCCGGCGCCGACGGAGAGGTGTTCGCAGATTTTGAACGACACCGTAGGCTGGAGATTGTAGGCCTTGAGGTTGATGGACTGCACGAGCTGCGCTCCGGCCCAATTGTCGCCCCAGTTCATCGAAGAACCGAAGGGGGTGTTGAAAGCCAGGCCGACCGACATCCAGTCCAGCGGCTTGTAGTTGAAATAGGCGTAGAGCGGGGTTGCGATCTTGTTGTCCGACGTGAAGTGCCGGGACTGGGTCTTGCCCGTGTAGTCGGGCAGGGTGGTATAAGTGGCTTTCGAGGCTATTCCCGTGACGCCGACCGAAAAGTCGAACTGCGTGCTTTGGAATGATGCGGCTGCGGGGTTGAACCAAATGGACTCCGAGTTGAGTTTCATGGCCGTACCTACGTGGCCCATACCGTTCTGTTTCGAGGAGAGGTTGTTTACCTGATAGCCCTCGGCGTAAGCGCCGGAGGCGATGGCTGCGGCGGCCAGAACGAGGAAAAGTTTTTTCATAACGAATTGGTTTGGTTTATACTCGGCATGCCTCCCGGCATGCAAAATCGGGGCAAAAGTAGGAAAACTATCCCCTCGGCCCAAACTTTTTGGTCTAAAATTCCCGAAAATTGTACTAAATGGTATAGGATTGGCCGAATTGGCGGGTTCCGCTCCGAGGTCTCTCCGGGAATGGATACCGATTTATAATAAGCGCCGCCGGGGGAGGCGGGGTGTGACTGCCGGAGAGGCGGGGATTGCCGGGGTTGAGGGGCCGGGGATTGTCGGGTTGTCAGGCCGGCCGGGGTTGTCGGGGGCGGCAGGATGTTCGGGGACAGCAGGGTATTCGAGGCTACACCGCAGCGGGCCGTGGACTTCCGCGGCCGAGACTTCCGCGGCCGGGGGCCGGAGATTGCCGGGGCGGCAGGATGTGGTTGCCGGGTCGTCGGGCCTCCCGTCGGGTCGTCAGGGTCTCCGGGGTTGTCGGAAATGAGCAAGACCCGCTCGCTGGCGGGTCTTGTCTTTATTTTCTGGCGTTGTAGGCTTCGAGCGCCTTGCCCAGGATCAGCAAGGCCCGCTCGAGGTCCTCCTTCTTGAGGACGTAGGCGATGCGGACCTCGTTGCGGCCGCATTCGGGATCGGAGTAGAAGCCCGACGCAGGCGCCATCATAACGGTTTCGCCTTCGTATTCGAAATCCGAGAGACACCAGGCGCAGAACTTGTCGCTGTCGTCGACCGGGAGCCGTGCCACCGTGTAGAAAGCCCCCATCGGGATCGGCGAGTAGACGCCCGGGATGCGGTTCAGTCCGTCGATCAGGCATTTGCGGCGTTCGATGTACTCCTCGTAGACCTCGGTGCTGTACGACCGCGGCGCGTCGATCGACGCTTCGGCGATGATCTGCCCGATGAGCGGCGGCGAGAGGCGCGCCTGGCAGAATTTCATCACCGCATTGCGCAGCGTCTTGTTCTTGGTGATCAGCGCGCCGATGCGGATGCCGCACTCGGAGTAGCGTTTCGACACCGAGTCGATCAGCACGACGTTCTGCTCGATGCCTTCGAGGTGGCAGGCCGAAATGTAGGGCGAACCGGTGTAGATGAATTCGCGGTAGACCTCGTCCGAAAAGAGGAACAGGTCGTATTTCTTCACCATGTCGCGGATGCGGTTCATCTCGCGGCGGGTGTAGAGGTAACCCGTGGGGTTGTTGGGGTTGCAGATCAGGATGCCGCGCGTGCGGTCGTTGATCAGCTTCTCGAACTCCTCGATCGGGGGCAGCGCGAATCCGTTCTCGATGGAGGCCACCACCGGGCGGATCACGGCGCCCGCCGAAATGGCGAAGGCCATGTAGTTGGCGTAGGCCGGTTCGGGAACGATGATTTCGTCGCCCGGGTTGAGGCACGACATGAAGGCGAAGAGCACGGCCTCGGAGCCGCCCGTGGTGACGATGATCTCCTCGGGCGAGAGCTTGATCTGATACTGCTCGTAATAGGTCACCAGCTTTTCGCGCAGCGAGCGGTAGCCGTCGCTGGGACTGTATTCCAGCACCTTGCGGTCGATGTGTTTGAGGGATTCGAGACCCTCCTTGGGCGAGGGGAGGTCGGGCTGGCCGATGTTCAGGTGGTAGATTTTCGTTCCCCGGGCGCGGGCCGCGTCGGCCAGCGGGACGAGTTTGCGTATCGGGGAGGCCGGCATCTGCTCGGCGCGGAGTGAAATTTCGGGCATGTTACGGTGTTTTTGCGGACGGGGTGTTATTCCACCTCGGCCGTAGGACGGAACTTGATGACCTTGCGGGGCGGGATCTTCACGGCGGCGCCCGTGCGGGGATTGCGGCCCACGCGTTCGGATTTCTGCTGCACGCTGAACGTACCCAGTCCCGTCAAGGTCAGCCGTTCGCCCTCGCGGAGCGACTGCACCGTGACCCGGATCATGGCGTCGACGGCCTTGCGGGCGTCTATCTTCGAGATGTTCGCGTCGAGGGCGATGGCCTCGACAAACTGCGCTTTGTTCATGGTGTCGTGCGTGAAGAAACTAACCTCTCGGTCCTAACTTACTGACAAAGATATGCAATTTTCGGATAAAGAAGAAAATTATCGTCTGATTTTGATTTTCGGACCGCCGTTGCGGACGATAAATCGCGGTAAAGATTTGGCGGAATGGAAAAACGGTGCTACTTTTGTCCCCGGAAAGTTGGCGGAGTGGTCGATCGCGGCGGTCTTGAAAACCGTTGAACCGCAAGGTTCCGGGGGTTCGAATCCCTCACTTTCCGCCAAGAAAAAGAAACGGGTTGCAAATCGAATTTGCAACCCGTTTTGTATTTGGGCCGGGCTGAATATATTCGGGACCGGCTCGAATACAAAACGAAATGCGGCAGGGCCGCCGTTTCTTGGGCTTGCAGGGACGCCCCCGGCAGGGCAGGGAAAGACGAGCGGCACGAAGCCGTCGGGCGGAGTGCAGCGAAGTCAATTTCTCAATCAAGGAATCCCGGGGATCACGGAGCGACGGCGACGTAATTCCGCGATTCTCAATTCCCGTGCGTGGCCCCGCAGCCTGCCGCATTGGGGCGCAAGAGCGTTCGTTTGAGGCCGATTGGCGGGCCAATTCAAAAATAAGTGTTATATTTGTCCGAATTTTTAAACTGAATTACGATGTCATACAATTTATTGAAAGGAAAGAAAGGTCTGATTTTCGGAGCGCTCAACGAGCAGTCGATTGCCTGGAAAGTGGCGGAACGCGCCGTGGAGGAGGGCGCCGAAATCGTCCTCACCAATACCGCCGTATCAATCCGCATGGGAACCATCTCGAAGCTGGCCGAGAAGTGCAATACGATCGTCGTTCCGGCCGACGCCACGAGCGTCGGGGATCTGGAGAACCTGATCGACAAGACGATGGAGCACTTCGGGGGCAAATTCGATTTCATGCTCCACTCGATCGGCATGTCGCCCAACGTCCGCAAGGGACGCACCTATGACGATCTGGATTACGATTTCCTCTCGAAGACGCTCGACATCTCGGCCATTTCGTTCCACAAGGCCATTCAGGTGGCCCGCAAGAAGGACGCCATCAACGACTGGGGTTCGATCGTCGCCCTTTCGTACATCGCCGCGCAGCGCACGCTCTACGGTTACAACGACATGGCCGACGCCAAGGCGCTGCTGGAGTCCATAGCCCGCAGCTTCGGTTACATCTACGGCCGCGAGAAGCATGTGCGCATCAACACCGTGTCGCAGTCGCCGACGCCGACCACGGCAGGGAGCGGCGTGCTGGGGTTGGGCGACCTGATGGGTTTCGCCGAGAACATGTCGCCGCTGGGCAACGCTTCGGCCGAAGATTGCGCGGACTACGTGCTGACGCTTTTCTCGGACCTCACGCGCAAGGTCACGATGCAGAACCTCTACCACGACGGCGGATTCTCGTCGATGGGCATGTCGCGCCGCGCCATGAAGACCTACGAGAAGGGCATGCGGTTCGAGGACGTGCACGAGAACCAGTATCCTTTCGGCAAGTAGTTTCCGATTCTCACGGGCATATTTCGCCCTGCCTTGTTCGCCCCGAATGGGAAATACTTCGGTATATCCCATCCGGGGCTTACTGCATTATGTCGAAATCTGCTCCGCGATAATCAAAAACCCATCCGCGCCCATGAGTGGTCGTATGGTTGTAATTGACAGATATTCAGAATGATCTGACGGGGCGGGCTTGTGATGCAAGTCCGGCAGCCCGAAGCTGCCAGTCGCAATGCAAACCCCGGTTCTTAACCGGGCGAACACACGAACATGCGAACAGGGGGTGTTCGCCCATGTTCGCATGTTCGCATGTTCGCGCAGCCCCTCCCCGGCATAGCCCGCAAGCGGTCCGCGCCCTCGCTCAACCGTAAGGTTCGCCTTAATACTGGTGGTCGTCGCCGCGGATCTCCTCGCGGGTGATCGGACGGCGGTTCATCGCACGCCAGGCGTACCAGATGTAGGCTGCCACGAACGGCACGAACAGCGACACCCACGCCATCGTGCGGAGCGTGAAGAGGCTCGACGAGGAGTTGCGGATCGTCAGCGACGACTGCATGTCCGCGAGCGAAGGGTAGTAGGCCGTGTCGTTCCACCCCGCGAGCAGCAGCAGCGACAGCACCGTGAGCACCGTGCCGACGCCCCCGAACCACACCGCACGGCGGCTGCCGCGCCACCCCAGCCAGACGCTCCACAGCACCGAAGCCACGCCGATCAGCAGCGCGGCGGCCACGTAGGGCATTTCCACGAGGTTGTGCAGGTATTTATAGGGTTCGATGGAGACCGTGCCCGCGGCGTCGACGGCCCATCCGTCGGCGAGGACGAGGGCCAGGAGCCATGCCACGAAGCAGGCGACGAACAGCACGGCGAACGTGCGCATGCGGCGTGCGGCGCGGCGGAAGATCGCCTCGTCGTCGATGTTGTTCATAAAGTACTGGCAGGCCAGCGTCATGGCCAGCAGCGTCACCGACAGGCCCAGCAGCACGTTGCGCCACTCGGCGACGGCCTCCAGCCCGTGCCACGGCGTCGCCCACTGCGAGATCACCGCCGCGCCGCCCTGGTTGGCCAGGTTGAGGCGGTCGACGGTGAATTCCGCCCCCGTGAAGAAGGTTCCCACGGCCGTGCCGATGAGCAGCGGGCCTAACACGCCGTTGACGAGCAGGAAGGCGTTGAAGGTCCGTTCGCCGAAGACGTTGCCCGGTTTGCGGCGGTATTCGTAGGCCACGGCCTGAATGACGAAGCACAGCAGAATGGCCATCCAGACGTAGAACGCCCCGCCGAACGACGTGGAGTAGAACAACGGGAACGAGGCGAAGAACGCCCCGCCGAACGTCACGAGCGTCGTGAAGGTGAACTCCCACTTGCGGCCCAGCGAGTTGACCAGCATGTTGCGCTCCTCTTCGGTGCGGCCGATCGTGTAGAGCAGCGCCTGACCGCCCTGCACGAACATCAGGAAGACCAGCAAGGCCCCCAAAAGCGAAATGACCAGCCACCAATAGTGTTGAAGTAGGGTGATAGTATCCATAGTTGTCGTTGTTGTCGTTGTTGTCGTTGTTGTCGTTGTTTTGCCGCTCTTGTCCGTCGGCGATTCACGGCGTACCGCCGTGTTTATAGATTTGACCCACCCCTAAATCCCCGCCCTGGCGGGGACTTGTGTCCGCTTGCGCGGAAGCCACCCTGCCGGTAAATTTGCGGTAGTCGGGATGTCAGTCGTCTTTAGGTCCTGTTTTGATCTGCCGGAACATAATGCTCAACTCGGCGGCGAGCAGCGCCGTGAACAGCGCCAGAAAGAGGAAGAAGGTCACCGAGACCGATCCGCTGGGGATTTTCGACGCCGCGACGCCCACGGGCATCAGGTCCTGGATGGCCCACGGCTGGCGTCCGACCTCGGCGACGACCCAGCCGGCCTGCGAGGCGAGGTAGGCCAGCGGGACGCTCCACACGGCCGTCCGCAGCAGCCAGCGTTTCGAGGCGAGGCGGTCGCGGCGGTTGAGCCACCAGACGAGGCCTAGCAGCAGGATGAAGAAGCAGCCCGCGCCGACCATCACGCGGAACGAGTAAAACAGCAGCGGCACGTCGGGCACGATCTGCTCCGGCGACGAGAGGTAACCGTAGCCGAAGTAGGCGAAATGTTCGCGCAGGAACTCCGCGCCCTGGGGCGTCGAGCGGTCGAACTTGGCCTCGATCTCGGTGATGGCCGCCGTGTCGCCCTTCTCGCGCGCCGTGCAGTAGCGGCCCAGCTCCTCGACGGCCACGCGCCCCCGTTCGATCTTCTCCGAGGCCGGCATCACGCCGTACTCCTCGTTGCCGTAGACCAGGTCGTTGATGCCCGGAACGAACGCGTCGGCCGAGCGGAAACTCATCAGCGAGAGCATCTTCGGAATGTCGATCCTGAAGTAGAAGGCGTCGCCGCCGGTCCGCTGCGCCTCGGGACGCAGGATGCCGACGGCCGTGAGCGGCGCGCCCTGCTGCCCGTCGTAGAGCGCCTCCATGGCCGCCAGCTTCATGGGCTGCACGCGGGCCACGATGGCGCCCGAACGGTCGCCCGTGAAGGCCGTGACGAGCGCGAAGACGAACCCGAAGGCCGAGGCGATGGCGATGCTCCGGCGGGCCATCAGCTGTTCGCGCCGGCGCAGCAGATACCACGCGCTGACCCCCACGACGAACAGCGCGGCGAGGACGAACGACGAGGTGACGGTGTGGAAGAACTTGTTGACCGCCACGGGCGACAGCGCCACGGCCGAGAACGAGGTCATCTCGTTGCGCACGGTTTCGAGGTTGAAGTCGCACCCCACGGGGTATTGCATCCACGAGTTGGCGACCAGAATCCACCACGCCGAGAGGTTGGCGCCGAAGGCCGTGAGCCACGTGGCCGTGAGGTGGAAACCCCGGCTGACCTTGCGCCAGCCGAAGAACATCACGGCGATGAAGGTCGATTCGAGGAAGAACGCCAGAATGCCCTCGATGGCCAGCGGCGCGCCGAAAATGTCGCCCACGAAGTGGGAGTAGTTGGACCAGTTGGTCCCGAATTCGAATTCGAGGATCAGGCCCGTGGCCACGCCGATGGCGAAGTTGATGCCGAACAGGCGCATCCAGAATTTGGTCGTGCGGAGCCAGAACGGGTCCTTCGTGCGGACGTAAAGGGTCTCCATGATGGCGATGAGGAAGCCCAGCCCGAGCGTCAGCGGGACGAACAGCCAGTGGTAGATGGCCGTCATGGCGAACTGCGCGCGCGACCAGTCGACGGTGGATAGGTAGTCGGAAAGCATAGCGTATTGGGTTACTGGTTGGTTGTCTGCGTCGCTCCGGGACGCCGGAGCCTTCTTGTTTGCGGCTTTCGGCCGCGTTTGCGGGCCCGCACCGCGCCGGCGACCCTGCCCCGGAGGGGGATTGACGCCGCGAGCGGCGGCCGGAACTGCATGATGACGGGTGCATTCATGGTTGCGGAATTTCGGGTGTCAGGTTTTCCAGCACGCAGCCGGCCTTTTCCGAGGGGCTTTTGCCCGCGAGCAGGTCGGGGAAGAAGAAGACTTTCAGCACGGCGAACAGGATGAAGAGTTTGATGAGGATGATGGCCCACAGGGTGCGTCCCACGGTCATTTCGCGGAATCCCTCGACGTAAAACCGGATCACTTTGCGGAGTGTCTCCATTTCGTTGCGTGTTGGATGTTCTACCAAAGTTAGGCAGAAAAAAGGAAATAAAAAAATTCCGGCCCCGAAAAAACACGGCCGGTGTACGATAAGGCCGGAAATGCTTACCCCCCCCCGCGTAAGACGCCGGTTTCAGGGGGCTGGCAGCTTCGGCCCGCTCTCCGTCCGGTTCTGCGCCCGGTTCTCCGCGAACATGCGAACATGGGCGAACACCTCCTGTTCGCATGTTCGCGTGTTCGCCCGTCGCGGTTTCTTCAGGGCGAAGACCGCAGGTCGGGCGTCCCGATGGCGCAAGTACGAAAATTCTTCGTACTTTTGCCTCTCGTAAGAAGAGAATATGAAGACGAATGCTGAAAAACTGCCGTCGCCCTGGGTGTCGGCCATTCCGCTGGCGGTGCTGACGGGACTCCTCTATGTCGTGATCCGCGCCTTCGGCGGCGAGGCCATCAACGGCGGAAGCCAGATCGCCCTGCTGTCGGCCACGTCGGTCTGCGTGATGCTCTCGATCGGCATCTACCGCTGCCGCTGGGCCGTGCTCGAAGAGGCCATCATCGACAACATCCGCGCCTCGGCGTCGGCCATCGTCATCCTGCTGCTGATCGGCGCCATCGCCGGCACGTGGATGATCTCGGGCGTGGTCCCGACGATGATTTATTACGGACTGCAAATCCTCCACCCGTCGTTCTTCCTCGTGGCTTCGTGCGCGATCTGCGCCGTGGTGTCGCTGATGACCGGATCGTCGTGGACCACCATCGCCACCATCGGCGTGGCGCTCATGGGCATCGGCCAGGCGATGGGCTTTTCGGAAGGATGGGTCGCCGGAGCCATCATCTCGGGAGCCTATTTCGGCGACAAGCTCTCGCTGCTCTCCGACACCACGGTGCTGGCCTCGTCGACGGCCGGCGTCGAGGTCTTCACCCACATCCGCTACATGCTCTACACCACCGTTCCGTCGATGCTCATCGCCCTCGGGGTCTTCACCGTCGCGGGCCTGGCGCTCGACCACGGAGTTTCGACCCATGCCGAAATGTATGCCGCGACGCTCGCCGTGACGTTCCGCATCACGCCGTGGCTCCTCGCGGTGCCGCTGGCCACGGGAATGCTCATCGCACGGAAACTCCCGGCCATCGTGACGCTGTTCTCGTCCGTGGTCTTCGCCTGTGCGGCGATGCTCCTGGCGCAGCCCGAACTGGTGGCCCGGGTGGCGGGCGTCGGGGAGCTGGACTTCATGTCGGGGTTCAAGGGGGTGCTGATGACCTGCTTCGGCCCGACGGCCATCCCCACGGGCGCGCCGCAGCTCGACGAACTGGTCGCCACGCGCGGCATGGCCGGGATGCTGAACACCGTGTGGCTGATCATCTGCGCCATGTGCTTCGGCGGGGTGATGACCGGCAGCGGCATGCTGCGGTCGCTGACGTCGATCTTCCTGCGCTGGGTGCGCCGCGCCTTTTCGGCCGTGGCCTCGACCGTGGGCGCGGGCCTCTTCTTCAACCTCTGCACCGCCGACCAGTATATCTCGATCATCCTCTCGGGGCGGCTTTTCCGCGACCTCTATGCCGACCGGGGGCTGGAGCCGAGGCTGTTGAGCCGCTCGGTGGAGGATTCCGCCACGGTCTGCTCGGTCCTGATCCCGTGGAACTCGTGCGGCATGACGCAGGCCACGGTGCTTGGCGTCTCGACCTTCGTCTACGCGCCCTACTGCATCTTCAACATCGTCTCGCCGCTGATGTCGCTGCTCGTGGCGGCTGTCGGCTGGAACATAAAACGGAAAAAATGAAAACTTCGCTCGTCATCTTCGACCTTGACGGCACGCTGCTCGACACGATCGGCGATCTGGCCGTGGCGTGCAACGCCGTGCTGGGTGTGCGGGGACTGCCGCAACACACCTATGAGGAATACTGTCATTTCGTCGGCAACGGCATCCTGCGGCTCGTGGAACGCGCCCTGCCCGAGCCGCTGCGCACGCCCGAAACCGTCGCCGCGGTGCGCGCCGACTTCGTGAAATACTACACCGAACACATCGACGCCCATACGCGGCCCTACGACGGAATTCCGGAGCTGATCGCCGAGCTGGCGCGGCGGGGCGTCGCGCTGGCCGTGGCGTCGAACAAGTTCCAGGCCGGGACCGAGAAGCTCGTCGGGCTGTTCTTCCCCGGGGTGACGTTCGCCGCGGTGCTGGGCCAGCGTCCCGGCGTGCCGCTGAAACCTTCGCCGGCAGTCGTCGAGGAGATTCTCGCACGGACGGGCACGGCGCGTGAGGAGGTGTTGTATGTCGGCGATTCGGGGGTGGACATCGAGACCGCGGCGGCTGCCGGGGTGCGCTCGGCGGGTGTGACGTGGGGTTTCCGCGACCGTGCGGAGCTGATCGCCGCCGGGGCGCGGCATCTGGTCGACCGGCCCGGCGAGTTGCTGGAGCTGCTGTGACGCCCGGTTCTTGCCACTTTTAGCCGGGCCTTCGTTTCACGGCTCCGGCATCGGGCCGGAGTCGTTCGCCGCGTTCCGCGGCGGGAAGGATGCGTCCGGGACAAGCAGAAAGCACAGAAGCCTACGATCGCCCCCAAGGGGGGGGGCTGGGGAGAACGCAACGGCAGCAAAAAACCCGCAGGTTGCCGGGCTGCAAACAACCCGCGCCGCTCAAGCGGACGCTCCCAAGGGCTGGGGCGAACGAAAAGACTAAAAGGACCCGCCGTCGCCGGACTGCGAAGATCTTTGCCACCAAAAGGCAGCGATACCCCGCGGGCGAGGACCGCGGAATGTTTCATGTACTCTCGGTGACAAAAGCACAAACAAAAAGGCCTGCAAAACGCAGGCCCTTCTTCCGGCGGATGCCGGACAAATCGCTATAACTCCGTTACTGCTCGCTCAAGATGCGCATTGCAACATCGAGAATCGTCGTATCGTCCAACGTAACGACACCCCCGTCCGGTCCCGGTTCGAAGTGCACGCCGACGCACTCCTTCGATTCGTGCTTACCGCCGAAGTAATTGCGGACAGTGTCTACGTCGATTCCTAACTCATCTGCAATGCGCTGCGAGCTGCCGCTGGGCAACCGGTCCTTGATACGGCGCAACTCGTTAAATGTGATAATCATATCCGTTGAATTTTTGGTTGATGGTTCTACACAACTAAATTAATACAATTTTACGGAACTGCAAAATTTCTGCCTGAAAAAGTGTAATAAAAATGCAACGCGAAAGAAAAGAAGCGAAAGTCCCCTGTTCCAAAACAAAAGCCCCCGCCGAAGCGGGGACTTTTCAGATTTCACGGTGCATTCCACACCGCCGGAAAAGCGGATCATTCGCCGTCAGGCTCGATGTAGATCTGGAAAATCAGCGGCGAGAAGGACGGAATGTCGGTATAGACCTCGGTCGTGGTTACGGTCTCGCCCGAATCGTAATTGCCGCCGTAGCCCCCGTAATAACCGCCGTAATAGCCGTAGTTGCCCAGACCGCCGTAGCCGTAGTAATCGTTGTAATAACCGCCGTAATAGCCGTTATTGCCGTAATACATCTGCGAATAGTTCAGGTAGTTCAGGTAATCGTAATAGCTCGACGTGTAGCCGTTCGAGGAGGTCGACGTACTCGAACCGCCGCTCTTGCCCGTCGTGCCGTAGGCATTGGTCGACGTGGTGACCAGCGTCGCCCACTGCCCGTATTTCAGATGCGGGACGATGTAATAGAACGCGGTTATCAGATCGGGATTCTGCACGTCGTACGAGTGCGCCGAACCGGTTTTGCGCACCTCGCCGTAGATGATCTGCTTCACCTCGTCGATGTTCGTGTCGAAGATGAACCCGTCGAGGAAACGGCCGATATACCAGATCTTGGCCGTACCTTCCATGCCGACCGAATCGGCGTCGAGGTCCGCAACGCCCTTGTAGGCTTCGTAGTCGTCGCCCTCGCCGTGGAAACGCTTCACGAGCGCCTCGGCGATCTTCTTCTCCAGATCGGAGCCGTTGTAGGGTTCGAACCCGACGTTATACGGCTCGTTGCGTTCGCTGCCGACGGGAAACGAGAAGGTGAACCTGTCGCCGGCAAGTTCCTTGGCCGGGTCGTAGCGCACGTCGACATAGAGCTGCGCCACGGTATCGCAGGCGCTCACCCACCGCTCGGCACGGTTGTAGGGATGTTTCGCATCCTCGGGATCGGTCGGGCGTTTCTCCGAATCGTCCTCGCCGTCCTTGGTGAACATCACCATTCCGCCGTTGGCCTCGCAGAAGGCGTCCACCAAGGAGCCTTCGGCCTCCAGCGGGTTCTTCACCGTATCGCAGATCTCCATATCGACGATGAGCGGACGCTTGGCGCTCAAGTCGAACTGCCCCTCGTAGCCGCCGTCGCCCTCCACGCCGTTGCCGACGATGCGCGAGGGAAGGTAGAGCCGCACCCTGGAGCCTTCGCGCAGCAGGAACTCGGGATCGACTCCCTTGCCGGCGGCATAGTCCGGATCGAGGTGCAGCGTATTGCGCATGGCCAGGAAAGTGCCCTCCATCAGGCTCGTATTCTCCGTGCCGCAGTAGCGGTAGAAGGGAACGTAGTGGGTGTATTTGGTGAACGTGCCGAGCTGGCGGGCTTCATTGGCACGGCGCGTAAGCACGATGTTGCCGCTCAAATCGCGGCCCGAGAAGTCGAACTTCACCCAGCAGGCAGTGTCGTTCACCGGCTTGGCGTCGGGATTCCCGGCAGCGAGGATTTCGACGTAATAGCCGCCTTCGGGCTGGTAATTTTTCAGCAGCTCCCGGCGGTTCTGCGTCATCCACGCCTCAAGGGCCTGGTTCTCGAATTTGTCATACGACTCGGTCTGCTCCTTGGCGCAGGATGTCAGCAGCATGATGCCGGCTGCCGAGAGGTAGAGAAAACGGGTGATCAACTTCATATCTTGTTATACAATTCTATAAATTCGGTGTTCTGTCTATTCGTCGTACTCCACGCTTTCGACCGTGAAAAACCAGGCGACGGGGCTTTCTCTCGGAATCGTGCTCACATATTTGTCCCCGTAAGCCATATTGTAGGTCATGTAGGCTTCGACGACGTCGCCTTCGCGACAACCAAGTAACGCATGCCGCAGCCCGTTTAGTATGTCGCCGCGCATATCGAGCGTCAGCGGTTCGAACGACCACGCTCCGGGCGTCAGCCCCATGTCCTCGTAGGCCTGCTGCAAGGCGGGATCGTTCGAGTAGAACGGAAAGGTCGAATCGGTGATGTTCGAGAAGGCGAAGACGTAGGCCCGGAAGGTGATGGTCGCTTTCGCGGCGGCGGTGATCTCCGGAAGCTCGTTCCGCCCGTCCCGGTAGAAATTGTCGATATACCGGTAAACCGTACTGCCCGACATGGTGTAGAACCGCTGCTGGCTCCCGGTCTCGACCTGCGACTCCGGGATCAGCGCCGGGGAGTGCGTCCTCTCAAGATACGAGACGATCTTCTGGCGCTGTTCGGGAAGGATGTCCTCCTCCTCCGAGCAACCGCAGAACAGCAGAGGCAGGGCGAAAATCAATGTGGCGAATATTCGTTTCATCGGCATATAATCGTGCAAATTTACAAAAACAATCCGATTTACGAACAAGAAACGTAAAAAATCGCCCGCTTTGCATGCGGGCGTACTTGAAAAGATCAGAAAAACCGGCTATCCCTTTTTCCGGTAATAGTCCTTGTGCGGGTCCTTGAGACGCTGCAACCTGCGCTGCTTCCACACGATAACGATGGCTGTCAGCACAATAGCCGCGACAAAGAAGCCGAACAGAATCAAAATGAATCCAAGCGGAATGTCTTCCATGAGAGGCGAATTAAAAATGAGGCGTTTTGTTAGGCGACGCAAATATAAGACAAAATAGATCCAAAACAAAATGCCGGGAGACTTTCAGACCTATTTTCCAAAAGTTTACGGTTTCCGACCACACATGCGGCATATCCGCACTTCCGGAATGGCGGATTCAGAGTTTTTTCAACGCCATTCGGATCAGCTCCTCGACCGGAGCCGCGGGAGATTCGCGCAGAACGCCCCGCAGAACCTTCTCGGCCGGGGCGCGGGCGAAGCCCAGCATGGACAGCGCCGCAAGGGCCTCGTCGAAGCTCCCGCCCGCCCCGGGCTGCGTCCCTCCGTCGTCGGCGCCCGGCGCCATGAGCTTGCCGCTCAACTCGACGATGATCTTCTGCGCCGTCTTGAGGCCCAGCCCCTTGACGTTTTTCAGCAGCACGGCGTTGCCCGCCGTGATGATTCCCTGCAACTCGCGCGGCGAATAAGTCGAAAGGATCATACGCGCCGTGTTGCCGCCCACGCCCGAAACGCTGATCAGCAGGCGGAACAACTCGCGCTCGGCTTTGGTCGAGAAGCCGTAGAGCAGCTGCGCATCCTCGCGCACGACGTAATGGACGTAGAGCCGGGTCTCGGTCTCGTGTTCGATCGCGGAGTAGGTTTCGAGCGAAATATGGAGGTAGTAGCCCACCCCGCCGACGTCGATAACTGCGTAAGCGGGAGCCACTTCGGCGACTGTGCCCTTGATGTATTCGTACATGTGTTTCAAATTTTGCTGCGGGTTGGGCAAAAGTAAAGATTTTTTTTTACCTTTGTGTCTCAAATGCTGAATAATTAACTAAACAAACCAAAAAACGATATGAAAAAAACTCTCTTTCCGGCGCTGGCTGCGGCTCTCGTCCTCGCGGCCTGCGGCACGAAGACCACCGGGCAGGCCGAAGTTGCGGCCGAGGCGGCGGCGCAGCAGGTTGTTTCGAGCGACATCGCATACGTTCAGGTCGAAGCCGTGCTGGCCCAGTGCGACCTCTACAAGAACGAAGGCGTAGCGCTTCAGGAGAAGACCGAGAAGGCGCAGAAGAGCTGGGCGCAGCGCGAACAGAACCTCCAGGCCGAAGCCGCCCAGTTGCAGCAGAAGTACGAAAAGGGACTGATCACCTCGCGCGACGCGCAGGCACAGCAGGAGAGCATCCAGAAGAAGGTGGCCTCCTACCAGAGCAACGCCCAGAAGGAGGCCCAGACGCTCGACGAGGAGAACTACGTATTCACCAACCGCGCCCAGGACCTGCTGCACCGCGCCGTGCAGGAGATCAACAGCGGCAAGAAGTACAAACTGATCCTCAACGCCTCGGCGCTGATCGACGCAGACACGACGCTCAACATCACCCCCGCCGTGCTGGCGAAGGTCAACGAGCTGTATGCCGCCGACAAAAAGGCCGAGAAGAAGTAGCCCCGCCCGCGAAAAACAAAAAAACCGGCTTCCCCGCACGGCGGAAGTCGGTATTTTTTATATCTTGGGCGTCGTAACGACACTGTCGGGAAGTCGCGGCGTTTTGCCGAATCGCATGCGGTCCGGTTTTGCAGCGGCCCAACTTTTTCGTATCTTTGTGCGATAACTGAAACCTGATAAATTTTCTGATACACGATGGGATTCGTTCCGTTCACATTCGTCGACCTGATAGACATCATTCTGGTGGCCGTGATCATGTACTGGATTTACCGCATGACCAAGGGAACCAATGCGCCGTACATTCTCTCGGGAATCATCGCCGTCTACCTGCTGTGGGTGGTCGTCCGGGCGCTGAACATGGAGCTGCTGTCGACGATCCTCGGACAGCTGATCTCGGTGGGAGCCATCGCGCTGATCATCGTCTTCCAGCCCGAACTGCGGCGCTTCCTGCAGATGATCGGCATGCGCCAGAAACATTTCAACTTCATCACCCGCATCTTCTCGACGGGCGAGGACACCGTGCAGACCAACGTCGTGCCGATCGTCACGGCCTGCCGCGAGATGTCCGAGACGAAGACCGGGGCGCTCATCGTCATCGGTCAGCAGAGCGACCTGCGGCTGATCGCCGAAGGCGGCATCGCCCTCGACGCCAAGGTGTCGACGTCGCTGATCAAGAACATCTTCTTCAAGAACGCCCCGCTGCACGACGGCGCGGCGCTGATCGAGGGCGACCGGATCGTGGCGGCCAAGTGCATCCTCCCGGTGACGCAGAGCGACGTGCCCAAGTCGTTCGGCACGCGGCACCGCGCGGCGATCGGCATGAGCGAGATTTCGGACGCCATCATCGTCGTCGTCTCGGAGGAGACGGGCGACATCTCGATCGCACAGGGCGGCGAAATCCGCCTGAACATCGACCCCGTGCGGTTGCAGCAGACCCTGCAACGCTACCTGACGATCAACACGCGCAAACGCTCGAAAAAGGAGGTCGCCGAATAAGCGGCACCGGATTCAGGGGCGGCAGAAGGTTTCCGGACCGGCCATTCCGTTCCGCGCTTCCGCAACACTCCCCGAACACCCAAAACAAGCAAGTATGCTTTACCCGTCCCGAACGGCCCGCCTCGCACTGCGCGCATGGCGGGAGGAAGACCAGCCGGCTTTCGCCGCCATGAACGCCGACGAGCGGGTCATGGAGTATTTCCCCGCGACGCTCACCGCCGAAGAGTCGGCCGACCTGCTCGACCGCATCCGCGACGAGTTTTCGACCGAAGGATTCGGTCCGTATGCCGTCGAACGTCTTTCGGACGGAGAGCTGCTGGGATTCACCGGACTGCACCGCGTGACGTTCTCCGGCGGGCTGGAGGGCCAGGTCGAGATACTCTGGCGGCTGCGGCACGACGCCTGGGGCCAGGGTTACGCCACCGAGGCGGCCCGGGCATGCATCGCACACGCCGCGAAACTCGGCATTCCGGAACTGGTCGCCTTCACGTTCGTCGGAAACGGGCGTTCCCGGCGCGTGATGCAGAAGCTCGGCATGACGTGCGTCGGAGAGTTCGACCACCCCGCCCTGCCCGAGGGGCATCCCCTGCGCAGGCACGCCCTCTATCGCATCCGGACCGAACAATGAAAAAGTCCGCGACCTGTCAGAGGTCGCGGACTTCTCCTTTCCGGCTGCGGAATCATTTCAACTCGAATTCCACCGTGCCGCGAATATCGTCCGACGCGGCGCCCACATAGGCCGTGAACGCGCCCGGCTCGGCCACCCACGCACCCTTTGCGTCGTCGTAGTACTGCAACATCCCGGGGGTGATCTCGAAAGTCACGGTCCGCGTCTGCCCGGGATTCAGCGAAACTTTCTGAAAACCTTTCAGCTCCTTCACGGGACGCGGCAGCGACGACTGCTCGTCGCCGATGTAAAGCTGCACGACCTCGGCGCCCGCACGGTCGCCCGTGTTGGTCACGTCGGCCGAAATACGGATGCTGCCGTTCGGGGCGAGCGTCGTACGGTCGGCCTTCACGTTGCCGACGGCGAAGGCGGTGTAGCTCAACCCGTGGCCGAAGGCGAACAGCGGCTTGAGCTGCTCCTTGTCGTGCCAGCGGTAACCGACGAAGATGCTCTCGTTATACTTCACCTTGTCCGAGCCCGGGTATTCGCCCAGCGCATGCGCGCCGTTGTCCTCCAGCCGCACGGGGAACGTGAAGGGCAGCTTGCCCGAAGGGTTCACCGCACCGAACACCACGTCGGCAAGCGCATTGCCCGCCTCGGAACCCGAGAACCACGCCTCCAGCACCGCCGGAACACGGTCGATCCACGGCATCGCCACGGCGTTGCCCGAGACGATCACCACCGCCAGATTGGGATTGGCTTCGGCCAGCGCCCCGATCACTTTGTCCTGCGCATACGGCAGGCCGTATTGCAGGCGGTCGTCGCCTTCGCAGTCCTGGTGGTTGCTCTTGTTCAGCCCCCCGACGAAGATCACCGCGTCGGCCTTGCGGGCCGCGGCCGCGGCATCGGCGATCAGCTGCGCCTCGGAACGGCTCTCGCTCAAATCCTGCCCGGTCTTCACCCCGTTGTAGTCGCCCGTCACGTCGCCGACGTAGCCGCGTTCGTAGATCACCTCGGCTTTGCCGGCCGCAGCGGCGCGGATGCCTTCGAGCGGCGTATATTCGTGCCGCACCTTGAGCGACGAGGAACCGCCGCCCACGGTCATCATCTTGATCGCATTCTCGCCCACGACGGCGATGGTCTTCGCACGCCCGAGGTCGATGGGCAGCACCCCGCCCTCGTTTTTCAGCAGCACCATGCCCTCGCCGGCGATACGGCGTGCAGCGGCCAGATGTTCGGGCGAATTGAGCGACCCGAACGGTTTGCGGGTGTTCATCGCCGTGCGGAAAATCAGCCGCAGCACCCGGCGCGCCTTGTCGTCGAGCGTCGCCGTCGAAGCCTCGCCCTTGCGGAGCATATCGAGGTAGGGGGCGGCGAGGTAATAGTTGTCGTAGGCGTTGCTGGCACCCCAGCTCAAACCGTCGGTCCACGAACCGAACTCCATGTCGAGACCGTTCTCGGCGGCCTGCTTCGTGTCGTGCGTGCCGCCCCAGTCGGAGACGACCACGCCGTCGAAGGCCCAGTCGCGTTTCAGAATGTCGTTCAGCAGGTAGCGGTTGTGGCAGCAATGCTCTCCCTTGTATTTATTGTAGGCGCCCATGACGGCCCATGCGCCGCCCTCCTGAACGGCGGCTTTAAACGCCGGGAGATAGATCTCGTTCAACGCACGGTCGTCGACCTCGACGTCGATGCCGTGGCGGTGGGCCTCCTGATTATTGAGTGCGAAATGTTTCACGCAGGCGGCAACGCCGTTCTTCTGCACCTCCTCGATGTAGGGAACGACCATCCGCAAGGAGAGGTAGGGGTCCTCGCCCATGTACTCGAAATTGCGGCCGTTGAGCGGCGTGCGGTAGATGTTCACGCCGGGTCCCAGCAGGATGTCCTTCTCGCGGTAGCGCGCCTCCTCGCCGATGGATTTGCCATACAGCGCCGACATTTCGGGATTCCACGTCGCGGCAAGGCACGTCAGCGCCGGGAAAGCCGTGCAGGAGTCGTTCGTCCAGCCGGCCTGGTCCCATTCGTCCCACAGGACCTCGGGGCGGATGCCGTGAGGGCCGTCGGTGCACCACACCTCGGGAATGCCCAGGCGCGGAACGCCCGCCGACGAGAATTTCGACTGCGCATGCAGGATGGCGACCTTCTCTTCGAGGGTCATGCGCGAAAGGGCGTCTTCGACCCGCTTTTCGATCGGCTGCGACTCGTCGAGGTAGACGGCGACGCTGCCCTGCGGCCCCGGCCCGCCTCCGCAGGCGACCGCCGCCAGGGCGCACAGCCCGGCGAGACTCTTCAACAGAATTTTATTTTTCATGTCTGGAATGGATTAGTGCATATTCACAAACGGAGTGCACAGTCGAGAGGCCGCGCACTCCGTTTGCAAAATTAACGATTATTTCTTAACCAGCGACAAAACGGGGTTGTCTTTTCCCGCCGTCACGTCGAGTGTCAGACGATAGGTCGCGCCCTCCTCAAGGGTGACTCCCGAGGCGATCTCGATGTTGCCGTCCCCGGCGATCGAGAAGAACGCCTCGGCGCCCGGCGCCAGCGTGAAGGCTCCCAGACCGTCCCAGCCGCGGTTCCGGAAGAACTTGCCGCTCCAGCCGCTCACGCGGAAACGCTGTCCGAGGGTCGTGCTGCCTTCCAGACCCGCCTGGGCCGTCATCGTGTAGATGCCGGGAGCGGATTCGGGCACGCAGACGCCCTTTTCGGTGGTCCAGCCCGGTTCGTTCACGGCCGCGGGCGAACCGATGCCGTAGCCGATGAAATAGACCGCCCCGTGGCCGTCGTCGCTCAACGTGGCAAGCCCCGAACCGTCGGCGTTGAGCACCAGCGCATCAATCACCCGGGTCGCCAGGTTGGCCGTGATGCGGTATTTGCCCGTGACGGGGAGCAGCTTGACGCTCGTCGCGGAGGCCGCCTCGAAGAAGTCGGGATTGATCCACGCCGGCGTGAAGGCGTCGGCGCCGCCCAGCGTCAGCGTCTGGCCCTGCGTCAGGTCGAGGTCCAGCTGGTAGTTGTCCACGTCGAGCTGGGCCATCGGCGTTCCGTTGACGGTGATGTCGGCGGGCGGAAGCTCCTGCTCGCCCACTTTCTCGACGGTCAGCACCGCGGCCATCGTGCCGCCTGAAACGTCGATCGTGAAGCGGTAGATACCGCCCAAGTCGAGCGTCTTGCCCTCGGCAAGCCCCAGGTTGCCACCGTCGGAAATCTCGATCAAATCGCTGGTAGTGGTCAGGACCCCGTAGGGATTGGCAAACGAGGCATCCGTCTTACCCAGGAATTCGCCCTTGTCCCAGTCCTTCGGCCAGAAGAACTTGAAGTCGAAGTTCGAAGCGTTGATCGAAACGCCGGCCACCAGCGAGATCTGGAATTTCTTGTCCGCAACGCGAGCCAGACACAAGCCCGTGGAGCCCATATCCCAACCGTCGCCGTTCTTGATGACGGGTTTGCCGATACCGGCTCCGACCGTCCAGATCGCATTGCCCGAACCGTCGGCGGCGAGCGACGCATACTCCGTGGCCGACTTCATGGCCTCGATACGCAGGTAGCTGTGTTTGAAATTGGCCGTCACCTTGTACATGCCCGACATCGGCAGGAAGGTCAGGGCCTCGGGATTCGAAGCGTCGGCCCGTTCGAAGAAGTCGCGGTCGATGTCCCAGTCGGCGAAGTCCGAAACGCCCGTCAGCGTGTAGGTCCGGCCCTCGGTCAGCGTGGTGACGATGCTGTAATTGTCATTGTCGACCATCGTCATCTCCGTCTCGCCGAAGAGCAGCTTGATGAAAGGAGACCCCTCGAAGGTCAGCAGGTTGAAGGTGATCGTGAACTCCCCGGCATTCGAATTGGCGAAGGGAATGGCGTCGGTGGAATCGGAGACGATGCCGCCGGCCCCGGAGTCGTAGCCGAAGGTCACCACCGAGCCAGCGGCGTCGAGTTCGGGCGTCGCGATGTAGCCCTGCGGCTTCTGCGGGAACTCGTCCGTCACGGCGTATTCGTAGTCGTTTCCCGTAGGCTCCATGCGGTACTCCGCGTCATCGAGGAAGAACGTCAGGTAGGCGGGCTTGGGACGCGATACGGCGAGCGGCCGGTCGACGGTCGTCGTTCCGAAACGCACGTTCTGCCCCACAAAGCGCAGCGTGGCCTCGCCGTCGGGAATGTTCTTGTAGAAGGGAAGCGTCACAGCCCCCGTGTAGGTTCCGTCGCTTTTGGTGCGGATCACCTCCTCGGCGACCATCTCGTCGTCGAAGAATACCTGCGCCTTGAGCGTCGAGAGCGCATAGCGGTCGGTCATCGTCACCTCGAAGTCGACCTTGCCGCCGTAGACGCCCGACGCATCGGCCGAAACGACGGTCATCTCGGGACCGACGTCGGTGGTGAGCAGTTCGGGATCGTCCTTGCACGCCGTCGTCGAGGCAGCGACGAGCAGCGACAGTGCGATGTATTTCAGCGTTTTCATGTTCTGCGAATTTTAAAGGTTAGTTTTCGGCTCCGGCGCCCCAGCGGAACGAGGCGATCGACTTGGCCGGGATGGTGTATTTGAACGAACGGTCGGCGTTTTCATACACGGCGACGGTCTGTTCGCCGGCGCTCCTGTTGAGCGCCACGAAGGCTTTCGATCCGTCGGGATTCCGGAAGGCCAGGTAGGTCAGCCCCGACGCCGTGTAACCCGACGCGCCGATGCGCACGGCACCCGGCCGGATGACCTTGGCGCACTGGGCCAGGTCGTAATAGTGGCTGTTGTACTTGAGCGTCTTGTAATCCGACGAACTGATCTCGATGGCCCCGTAGCAGGTCGTACAGCCTCCGGGACGGTTCGGAGCGCCCTTGTCGTCGAGCATCAGGTTCCACAGCAGAACCCCTTTGCCGTAGCGGCTCAGCGTCCCCAGGAAGATCGACTCGAAGTCGTCGATCACGCAGCTCTCGAAATTGTAGTTCCACGTGCCGATCGAGGCCTCGGTGAAGTAGATCGTCTTGTCGGGCGCGGCGGCGCGGATGTTGTCCAGCTCGCTCACGCTGCCCCCGTAGTTGTGCCAGGCCGAGCCATCGACCCACTGCGCAGCATCGGCGTCGGCGTAGATGTTGAGCGGGTAGTTCTGCTGGCCGGCGACGTTATCGTAGTTGTAGTTGTGGTCGTAGCAGAGGATCTTGGTGTCGATGCCCGCCTTGCGGAATGCCGGGCCGAGCTTCTTGACGAAGGCCAGCTGGTCCTCCCACGGCATGTAGAGCGACATCGAATTGCCCTTGTTCAGCGGCTCGTTCTGCATCGTGATGGCGTAGATCGGGAATCCGTTCTCCTCCATCTCGGTCACCCACTGCACGAAATACTCGGCGTAATCGTCGTAATAGGCGGGATTGAGACGCCCGCCGGTCCACGAATCGTAGGGTTTCGAGGGGTCGGCGACCGTGCCCTTCATCCATTTGGGGCACGACCACGGCGAACCCATGATCTTGATTTCGGGATTGATCTCCAGAATCTCTTTCAGCACCGGAAAGATGCCATCCTTCTCCACGGCGGGAATGGCGAAGAATTCGATGCCCTCCCGGTCGCAGCAGGTGTATTCGTCCATCGAGAAGTCCGAGCCGCCGATATGCACGCGGATAAAGCTGAAACCGGCTCCGGTCTCGGGGTCGAAGCACTTCCGGAGGATCGCCGTGCGGTCGGCCTGCGACATTTGCAGCAGGTTGTAGCACGTGGCGCCGGTGATGGCCGGGCCGAAACCGTCGACGGTCTGGTAGGTCGTCGAGGGGTCGATCGTGACCCGGTAGGGCGACATCGAGACCTTCGAGTAGTCGAGTCCCTCCTCCGTGAACAGGCGGTTGCCGTCGGCCGAGGTGACGTAGGCGAGAACATCGCCCGTCACGGGCGAGGGATCGGGGCCAGGACCGGGAGCCGGCGTGTCGCCATCGTTCCCGCTGGAACAGCATACGGCTCCGGCGAGCAGCAGCGGGCAGGTCAGCAGGCGCAGGTTGTTATTGATCGTAAATTTCATGGCAGAATCGCAATTTTAAGGTTAATAGCCCAGGTTTTGTTCGATGTTGGTGTTATCCTCCAGCACTGAAGTCGGCACCGGCATCAGCACGCGGTTGTCGTTCATCGCGCGGCGGGTCTGGAAGTAGGAGTCGTAGGACGCCGAGCCTTTGATGTTGACGCCGTCGCAGATTTCGAACAGTTTCGAATAGTCGTCGCCGTAACGCATCAGGTCGAACCAGCGGAAGCCCTCCATGGCCAGTTCCAGACGGCGTTCGTGGAGCACGGCTTCGCGCATCAGGTCGGCCGACGCGCGCTGCGCCGCAGTCAGCTTGCCAATGCCGGCGCGGCCGCGGATCTCGTCCACGATGTCGGCGGCGCCTCCCGGATCGTCCGTATTGGCCAGCGCTTCGGCATGCAGGAGCCGGATCTCGGCCAGACGCATCAGGTAAACCGGGGTCACGTTGGTCGGGAACTTGTGCATGAAAGCGTATTCGTCGCTCGGATAGTGGTACGACCAACCGCATTCGTCGTAGACGACCGACGCATTCTTGCGCTCGGTGTCGCCCTCGGCGTCGTAAGCCTTCGTCAGGTTACGCGACGGCGTGCACCACTTGGCCCACGAGAAACTGTCGCCCGGGACATAGGCGTTGCGGTGGAACATCATCCACATCCACGAACCCGAGGTCTGGCTGGTCCACTGCACCTCGAAAATCGACTCGCGGGTGTTCATCGCAGCCATGCCCATATCGCCGGTGGTGTAGGCCCACAGGTCGCCGTACTTGTCGCAAAGGCTGTACCCCATCCCTTCGACCGCTTCGCAGGCCGAGACGACCTTCGACCAGTCGCGGAACTCGCGCATGGAGTAGAAACGGGCCATCAGGCCGTAGGCGAAGCCCTTGGTGATGCGGAACTTGTTCGAAGCGTCCATGTCGGGGGCGTATTTGCAGGCATACTCCTCGATGTCCTTGACGATCTGCTCGCCGACGGTCTGCTTCGACACGCGGGCCGGGAAATAGAGCGGATAGACCTCCTCGACGTTCCCGGCGTTGATGGCGGGCGGGATTTCGGTCAGCATCGGGATTTCTCCGAAAAGCTGCATCATGTTCATCCAGATATAGGCGCGCCAGCAGAGCGCTTCGGAGAGCCACTCCTGGTACTCCTTGTCGGTGAGCGACGGATCGTTCTCCTTCACCAGATCGATGTTGCAGATGACCTGGTTGGCATAGTCCACGGCGTTCATCGAATAGTTCCACAGGTTCGAGGCGAATTCGTTGTCGCTGTCGATGTGGTTCGACTCGACGCTGACGACCTTCGTCTCGGCCATGTTGCCGCCGTAGGCATTGTCGGCGCGCGCCTCGGCGAGCGTGGTCAGCTGATACCAGTAGGTCTGGAGGTCGCCCTTCATGTAGTTGTACATGGCCGTAAGCTGGCCTTCGAGCAGTTCGCGGGTGTTGATGGCCGTCTCGCTGTCGCCCGTGCCGGAGGTGTTGTTCTCGGCATACATCGTCTCGGGGAATTTCTCAAGGCTGCACGACGTGGTGGCAACCCCCAGCGAGAGACCTGCGGCAATTAAAAATATCTTTTTCATAATCGGTTCTTTTTTCAGCGGTTAGAAAGTAAGATTCAGACCCACGACGACCGTGCGCACGTTGGGATAGGTTCCCCAGTCGATGCCCATTTGCGTGGCGCTTTCCGACTGGCTCACCTCGGGATCGTAGCCCGAATAGCCGGTCCAGGTGATGAAGTTCTGGAGCGAAATGTAAGGCTGGATGCGCGTGATGTTGATGCGCTTGAGCTTCGGCGAGGTGATGTCGTACGCCAGGGTGATGTTCTTCACCTTGAGGTAGGAGCCGTCCTCGACCCAGTAGGACGAATTCTTCACGTTCCAGGCGGGGTTGTCCGAGCGGAACACGTCGGTCTGCTGGCCCGGAATGCGCCAGCGCCGCAGGACCGTGGTGGTCTGGTTGTTGGCCGAAGCCATGCCCTCGGTCTCGATGCGCGAGGCGTTGAAAATGTCGTTGCCGTAGGAGCCCGTGATCAGAATGTTCAGGTTAAGCCCCTTCCACGAGAAGTTGTTGGTCATGCCGAAGGTGAACTTGGGATTGGCGTTGCCGATCCAGGTCTTGTCCAGCGGCGTGATCTCGCCGTCGCCGTTGCGGTCCTCGTAAACCAGGTCGCCCGTCTCGGGATCGACCCCCTTGGAGACATAGCCCCAGAACATCGAAAGCGGGTGGCCCGGAGTCATGCGCACGACGTTGTCGTTGGTCGCGTCGGAGGTCGTGGCGTAGTAGTATACCTGCTTCAGGTTGAGTTTTTCGACCTTGTTGCGGTTGAGCGAAACGTTCAGGTCGGTCGACCAGTTGAAATCCTTCCGGGCGATGTTGACCGACGAAAGGGTGATCTCGAAGCCCTGGTTCGACATCTCGCCGTCGTTGCGGTAGATGCTCGGATAGGGCGACGGCAGCGGCACGTCCATCAGCATGTCCTTGGTGTACTTGTAGTAATAGTCGAGCGACAGGTTCAGGCGGTTGTTCAGCAGCGCGAAATCGAGTCCGACATTGGTCTGCGAAGAGGTCTCCCACGTAAGGTCCTGATTCTTGATGTTCTTGCGACCGCCGACCGTCGGCACGGCCTGCGCGTTCTCGGTCAGCGTCCAGTCGTAGTAGTTGGTGCTGTACTGCTGCATCCAGCCGTACTCCGCCAGGCCCGCCTGGTTACCGGTCTGTCCCCAGCCGGCGCGCAGTTTCAGGTCGTTGATCCACGACACGTCGCGCAGGAACTTCTCTCCCGAGATACGCCACGCGGCCGAGAACGAGGGGAAGTAACCCCAGCGGTGGCCGGGAGCCAGCTTCGAGGAACCGTCGGCGCGGAAATTGGCCGTCACGAGGTACTTGCTGTCGTAGTTGTACGACACGCGCGCCAGATAGGACATGATCGACCACTCCGATTTGCCGTAGCTCTGGCCGCGGACGCCGCCGTTGTTACCGCCGTTCAGGTTGGGAATGGCGTTGTTGTTGGTCGAGGAGAAATAGGAGCGCGAGCCGCTCAACTGCTCCCACACGGAGGTCGTGGCCGACGTGCCGGCCATCACTTCGAGGCTGTGGCGGTCGAACGATTTGTTCCAGGTCAGGATGTTGTCGTAAATCATGCGCATATCGTCGGAACGGGTGTCCGAGGCGGTTCCGTGCTGCGTCCGTCCGTAGGAGGTGCGGATCGGGTCGAGGAACGACGACGAGTGGACCCAGCGGCGGTCCATCGAAACCGTCGACTTGAAGGTCAGATCCTTGGCCAGGTAGAACGTCAGGCCGCCGGAGAGCAGCAGGCGGTCGGTGACATCCTGGTTGTAATCCGTGCGGGCCATGTTCTCACGCGGCGAGGTGAGGTTGGCGCCGTAAAAATTATTGTAGAACTGCTGGGGATTCTCGGGGTCCCAGATCGGCGCGTAGGTCGGGGTCGTGATGGCCGACACCACCACGCCGGCGCGGTTGGCGCCCTGACCCGAGATGATCGTGCCCTTGGTGGTGTAGTGCGAGAAAGTCGTCGAGGCGTTGGCCGAAACCCATTTGAAAATCTTCTTGTCGAAGCTGGCCTTCACGTTGTAACGGTCCGAAGAAGTGGTGTTGATGATGCCCTTTTCGTTGGTGTAGCCGCCGCCGAGGTAATAGGACGAGTTTTCATCGCCGTTGGAGACCGAGAACTGGTAGTTCTGGTTGACGCCCGTCGAGTAGGTTTCGTCGAACCAGTCGGTCCGGTCGGTCAGATCGGCCGGAAGCCCCGACACGGCGCCGTTCTCCTCCATCAGGTCGCGGTACTGCCGGGCATTGAGCACGTCGTAGCTCTTGGTCACCTTCGAAATGCCGACGAAGGTCGAGAACGAAATCTCGGGGCCCCGTTTCCGGCTGCCCTGCTTGGTGGTGATGAGCACCACGCCGTTGGCGGCGCGCGAACCGTAGATGGCGGCCGACGAGGCGTCCTTCAGCACCTGCATCGACTCGATTTCGTTGGGAGAGAGGTAAGCGATGGCGTAGTTTCCTTCGCCCACGGGAACGCCGTCGACCACATAGAGCGGGTCGTTGCTCGACGAGATGGACGAAGCGCCGCGGACGCGGACCACCATGCCCTGTCCGGGCGAGCCGTTGGGCTGGATGACCTGCACGCCGGCGGCTTTGCCCTGAAGGGCGCCCGAGGCCGAGGTGATCGGGCGGCGGGCCAGGTCGTCGGTCTTGACGACCGAAACGGCCGTCGTGAGGTCCTTCTGCTTGACCGTGCCGTAACCGATCGCCACCACGGCGTCGAGGGCCACGGCGTCTTCGGCGAGTTTCACGTCGATCTTCGTGCGGCCGTTCACGGCGACCGTCTGCGAAACGAATCCGAGCGACTGGAAAATCAGGTTAGCAGAATTCCCCCCCCCTCGCAGTTTGAGGGAATAAGAGCCGTCCACGCCCGTCGTAGCGCCGTTCGTAGTTCCCTGCTCGATGATCGTGGCTCCGATAACGGGCTGTCCCGACTGGTCGGTGACCGTTCCCGTCACTGTCGGCGCCGACTGGGCGAAGGCCGCCGGCGCAAAGACGATCAGCATCGCCGTCAGTGCCAGCATCCACCCTCTCCGGCAGTCCGCTTGCAGTTTCTTGCAAAAATGTGCCATAGGAATTTAAGGTTTTTAAGTTTTAAGTTAATATTATAAATAGGTAAGGCGCAGTTCTTAAAAAATCGACACTTCATCGCCTTATTTCCGTTTAAATAAAAGTAACTATCCTCCGCGACATGAAAAAAAATTAAACAGCAAATTGTAAACTCAAAACCCGTTTATAAAAATACACCTACTTGATATTCAATATATTAATTATTTGACGATTGCAAAAAAAAGTAGATTGATCGGAATTTTCACAACCGCCTCGGAACCCTGGAAACGGCATATAATAAAATATTTTAAATAAATCCGGCTCCCGGAGCACGTTCCGTTCGCCGGGCCGGCCGCCTGTCCTGCCGGGAAAAACGGCCGGACGGTCCGACCGGCGGAAAGCGCGCCGCCCGGTATTGATTTTCCCGGGATTATTCCTATCTTTGGTGCCGTAACGACACTTTTATCAGCCGGAAAGTACCGCACCGTACCCGATTCGGTCTTGGAACCATCCGTCCTTTTTCCGATCTTTGTCAGGAACAAACCGTGAACCGTCCGCACATGAGAAACCTTCTGTCAACCGTACTGCTGCTCGCCGCAACGCTCGCCGCCTCGGCACAAAACGACCTGAAAAGCGTGCTTTCACAGCTCGACGCCACCCTTTCGCACCGGGACTCCTACATCGCCGGACGCGAACAGCGGATCGAATCGCTGAAAAACATCCTCCGGAAATCGGATTTCTCGGACGCCCAGCGCTACATCCTCAACCAGCAGCTGATCGACGAATACACCCCCTACCAGGCCGATTCGACCATCGACTACCTCTACCGCAACATCGCCCTGGCGACGCGCATGAACGACGCGGGACACCTCAACGAGAGCCGTATCCAGCTGGCATACCTGTACAGTTCGGCGGGTATCTACCTCGAAGCGGCGAACATGCTGAAACTGGTCGATACCACGGCGCTGGACCGCAGGCAGCTGGTCGACTACTACATCGCCCGCCACAAACTCAACGACGAACTCCAGCTCTACTCCCACGACTCGGCGCAGGGACACGAATCGTGGCGGCTTACGGTGATCTACGCCCAGCTGATCGTGGAGAACACCGAACCGGAGTCGGTCACGCACCTCAACTTCCGGCTCCGCCAGGCGATCGGCGCCCGCGACTACCCGCAGGCCGTGGAGATTTCCGAACGGCTGTGCAGCGCCCTGCAACCCCTTTCGCGCGAATATGCCGAGGCGTCGTACATGCGCGCCCTCGTGGCGGACCTGATGGACGACACGCCCACGGCGCAGGTGTGGTTCGCACGCTCGGCGATGACCGACATCCAGCTGGCGATCCGCGACAACGCCGCACTGAAAAGCCTCGCCAACACGCTGCTCGACGACGACAACATCCAGCGCGCCATGCGTTACATGCGGATCGTGATGGACGACGCACGGTTCTTCAACTCGCGGCTCCGCCCGTGGCAGGACGCACTGGCGCTGCACGTCATCGAAGAGGCCTACCGGGTCCGGCGGCAGCGGATGGACGCCATGTACAACATCTTCGTCGTGTCGATCGGCTGCTTCATGCTGCTGGCCCTCGGGGGCGTGGTCTTCGTCCTGCGGCAGAACCGCAAGCTGAACCTCGCGCGGCTCGAATTGCAGCAGGCCAACAACCGGCTCAACATCTCGAACAAAGACCTCCAGCACATCAACAAGCGACTGGCAGGACTGAACAGCCAGATTTCAGAGGCCAACGAAGTGAAGGAGGAGTATATCGGCATCTTCCTGACGATGTGCTCGGAGTACATCGACAAGATCATCGACTCGCGCCGCCACGTACGCCGCCTGCTGCGCGACGGCCGCGTCGACGAACTGCGGAAGGAGTACTCCCCGACCGACGGCGACAGCCGCGAACTGGAGGAGTTTTACCGCAACTTCGACACGACGTTCCTGCAACTCTACCCCACGTTCATCGAGGATTTCAACTCCCTGCTGGACAAGGAGGCGCGCATCGAGCCGAAAAAGGGCGAGCTGCTGACGACCGAGCTGCGCATCTTCGCGCTGATCCGGCTGGGCATCAACGACTCGTCGAAAATCGCCGCGCTGCTGCGTTACTCCGTGAGCACGATCTACAACTACCGGTCGAAGATCAAGGGGCACACGCTCGTCTCGCGCGACGATTTCGAGGAGCGGATCAAGACCATCGGGGCTTTCAGTCCGCAGCATCTCTGACCGTTTTCGCCCAAGGGGGGGGGCACCCTCCCGGAGCGATTCGAAGCGGCACAAAAAAGCCCGCGGAGCATCCCGCGGGCTTTTCCAATACATGAATCGGAGAGGTTCCGGCCGTACGCAAAACACGGGCGGGAATTCACCGTCCCGTTCCGGGAGGCAAACAACCTCGGAATTTCCATTGCAAGGCGGTCCTCCGGGGTCTCTGTTGCGGGACCGTTCCGCCCCCCCCGATGAATCGTCCCATGCGGGACCTCCTCCGGACGGGCGAAAAAAAGACCGCGGAAAGAATCCACGGTCTTCTATAACGGCGAGGTCTCTCTCCCCCCCCCTCCGGCGTTCCGGACGGAGCGCGGAGGCTACTCGGCCTGCTGCTGCTCGGTCTGTCCGGCAGAGGGAATCTCGGCCTGCGGCATCGTAGCGGCGGCCTCGGATTCGATGACCCGCTCCTGAAGCGCCTTGGCGTCCTTCGAAATCTCCAAATTGCTGTCGGCGACCAGACCGCGGTCCATGGCCAACGTAGCCGCAAGGCTCAAAACCACGATGGCAATAGCCATCGACCAGGTGAATTTCTCCAGGAAGTTCGTAGTCTCGCGCACACCCATCACCTGGTTCGACGCGCCGAAATTGGCGGCCATGCCGCTCTTGGGGTTCTGCACCAATACCGCCAGGATCACCAGTACGCTCGCAACGAGTATCAGGGCAATGCAAATCGTGTATAACATATTACCTTAAATTTTAATATTGTTTTCTATTTTGCCAATAAGTTCGGCAAAGTAAACACTTTTTTCGGGATTTCGCAAACTTAATTTGCGATAAATCGCCACGGACTTGTCCCGAAGGCCTTGAGCGAGATAGATTTCGGCCAGCTCCTCGGTGACCACCTCGTCGTCGTCGTCCAGTTCGGGCTGCAGAACGACCTCCTCCTCGGGTTCGCCCTCGCCGGCGACGATGCGCAGGTCCTCTTCCTGCAGGAAACGGTCGATGATCTCCTCCGAGGAGAGCTGCGTGAGCGCCGAGGCGTCGACGGCGGCCCTGCGCAGCGAACTCTCGGCCCGCCACGGGGCCGTCAGCGCCACCCGCGGATCGGATTCGCCCGTAAGCGTCTCGCGCAGGATACGCCCCGGAAGGAACCACGGGAAGCGCACCGCAAGGTCCCCGGCTTCGGCAGCGGAAGGCGTCTCCGCCCGGCCGGGCGCCGCAAAGTATGTTTTCAGGTCGGACATCGCGCGTCGGAATTACCAGTTGGAGGCCGCGGCCTGGAAAATGTCGGTCACGATCTTGTCGACGATCTGGGGGATCAGCTCGCCTTCGACCTCCGTAAGCAGTTTCGTGGAGTCGTAGTCCTCGTAGGCCTGGAAGGTGCGGTTGAACGACATCTTCTCGTCGAGGGCGTTGGTGAAGCGCACCTTAACGGTGATCGTCAGGCGGTTGAGCAAGGCGTAGTCGTCGCTCGAAACCGAAGCCGTCGTCGAGGTATAGTTGACGATCTCGCCCTCGAAGGCGAAGTCGCCGCCCTCGTCGACCTGCATCAGGCGCGTGCGGCGCGTGAACATGTCGACCAGCGCCTCGGTGAGCGTGGAACTCAAAATCGGCGACACCATCGTGGCGTTGTTGGGGAAGTAGGCCACCGAAAAGGTCTTGGCGTCGGGCGGAATCGAGGCGCCCGACAGCGAGTATTTGATGGACACGCCGCAGCCGGTCATCACCGCGGCGATAGCCAGCAATGAAAAACGGAAAATGAAAAATGAAAAATTATCTCGGAATCTGCGCATTCTTTTAATTCTTAATTTTTAATTGGAGTCAGGAATTGTCTTCAATTCCTAACTCCTTTATCTTGCGGTATAGTGTGCGCTCCGACATGAAAAGTTCGGCAGCGGCCTCGCGGCGGCGGCCGTTGTTGCGGCGCAGGGCGCGGATGATCTGCTCGCGCTGCATGTCGGCCTTGGTCATCTCGCGGGGCGGCTCGTCGGTCACCTCCTCGCTCTCGGCATAGACCGGAGGCTGGGGATAGGAAGCGACGGCCGGAACGTAGCTGCTCTGCGCCGTGGTCGGCAGCAGGGCCTTGACGTCACGGACCGGCTCGGGGCACGGCACGCCGCCCTTCATCAGTTCGGAGATCATCCGCTTGAGGTCGTTGATGTCGGCGCGCATGTCGAACAGCACCTTGTAGAGCAGTTCGCGCTCGGTCGACATCGTGTCGTCCATGCGCATCGTCCCGGCGGCCATCGGCGCGCCCCCGCCCTGCGGGGGCAGGTATTTCGCCAGCACCTCGGAGGTGATCACCCGGGTCTGCTCGATGGCCGAAATCTGCTCGGCGACGTTCTTCAGCTGGCGGATGTTGCCCCGCCAGTAGTAGTTCTTCAGCATCTCGCGCGCCGCATCGTCGAGCGTCACGGCGGGCATGCGGTACTGCACGGCCACGTCGGCGGCGAACTTGCGGAACAGCAGCGGAATGTCCTCCGGGCGTTCGCGCAGCGAGGGAACCGTGATGGGGACCGTCCCCAGACGGTAGTAAAGGTCCTCGCGGAAACGCCCCTGGGCGATGGCCTCCTGGAGGTTCATGTTCGTGGCGGCGACCACGCGGACGTTGGTCTTCTGCACCTTCGACGAACCGACGCGGATATACTCGCCCGTCTGAAGCACGCGCAGCAGGCGCGCCTGCGTCGGATGCGGCAGTTCGGCCACCTCGTCCAGGAAGATCGTGCCGCCGTCAGCCTCCTCGAAATACCCCTTGCGGGCCTCCACGGCGCCGGTAAAGGAGCCTTTCTCGTGGCCGAACAGTTCGGAGTCGATCGTACCCTCGGGAATCGCCGCGCAGTTGACGGCGATGTATTTGCTGTGCTTGCGCGCGGAATAGGCGTGGATAACCTGCGGGAAAAACTCCTTGCCCACACCGCTCTCGCCCGTAACGAGCACCGTCAGGTCGGTAGGGGCCACACGCAGGGCCACCTCCAGCGCCCTGTCCAGAAGCGGGGAGTTGCCGATGATGCCGAAGCGTTGTTTTACGGTGGTGATCTCTGTCATTTATTCGGGTTGTTCGGGTTGGGACGCAGCGGACGGGAGTTCCGCCGCCTGCGGAAGTTCGATGTATTCGTTTTCGGCCTGCTTCTCCCGGGCGTCGCGCCAGAGTCCGAAGGCGATGGCCGCCACGGCCAGCAGGGCGGCGATCACGGCGATCCAGATGAACCGGTCGGCGCGGCGGCGCGGCACGCGGTCGACGTAGCGGTAGGCATCGGTGTTCTTCGGCGGCTTGCCATAGCGCAGCCCCCGCACCGAAGGATCGGGATTCATCTTCGCCGAAGTCGACACGCGCGGCTCCGTGAAAGCCGTCTTGACGGCCTCGGCCACCTTCTCGGGTTGCAGCGGCTGACGTTTCCCGGCAGCCGGTTCTTGCGCGGGGGATTCCGACGCGGGTTGCGGCTCGTAGACGAAGGCGATGGTCGCATTGGGACCGGGTTTCATCACCCCGAAGCCCTCCAGGCGGTACTCCGAGCCATGCTCCACGGCGTGGCGGATCTCGAAAACGAAGCGGTCGATCTCGCCCGCGGCCTCCAGTTCGCCCATCCCCTCGGCGCGGAGAAGCCCCCGCAGCACGCCGTCGTCGCGCTTGAGCAGTTCCGAAAAGACGACGCTCCGGCCCGGCTCCTTGACGATGAACGTTCCGAGTTGGGGTACGACGAGCCGCCTGTGCGACTCCAGATATTGTATCAGGGTATGAATCAGCACGGTTGAAAATCCTTTAAATCCGGGTTCAAAATTACCCTTTTTCAGCGGAAAAAGCAATATTCCGGAGGGCTTTTTCAAAATAATCGGGCAAAGTGTTGGTTATCCGAAAAATATTCGCCTATTTTGCATCCCGATTTTTTCCAAAATCCGGGCGAGCTACTTTCGCCCGAAAATTGCAAAGTAACCGGGCCGGATTGTAAAAACTTTACCGAACGAGCCATGAAAGACAAGTACATCGACCTGATCGAACAATCGTTCGATTTCCCGCAGGATGAGTTCTCCGTCGAGGACAACGAGCTGAATTTCCACGACATTCCGCTGATGGAACTGATCAAACAGTACGGAACTCCGCTCAAAATCACCTACCTGCCGAAGATCTCCCAGCAGATCAACCGCGCCAAGCGCATGTTCAACGTGGCGATGGCGAAGGTCGACTACAAGGGTTCGTACAACTATTGCTACTGCACCAAGTCGAGCCACTTCTCGTTCGTGCTGGAAGAGGCCATGAAGAACGACATCCATCTGGAAACCTCGTCGGCCTACGACATCCACATCATCAACGCCCTCTACGACGGCGGCATCATCGACAAGGACCGCTACATCATCTGCAACGGTTTCAAACGCCCGCAGTACGTCGAGAATATCGCCCAGCTCGTCAACGACGGTTTCTCGAACACGATCCCCGTGCTGGACAACAAGGAGGAGCTGGAGCTGTTCGAGGACTCGTTCACCAAGAAGTGCAAGGTCGGCATCCGCATCGCCTGCGAGGAGGAACCCAAGTTCGACTTCTACACCTCGCGGCTGGGAATCCGCTACAACGACATCGTCGATTTCTACAAGGCAAAACTCCGCAACAGCAAGAAATTCCAGCTCAAGATGCTGCATTTCTTCATCAACACCGGCATCAAGGACACGGCCTACTACTGGAACGAGCTGTCGAAGTGCATGAACGTCTACTGCGAGCTGAAGGCCATCTGTCCCGAGCTGGACAGCCTCAACATCGGCGGCGGTTTCCCGATCAAGAACTCGCTCAACTTCGAATACGACTACGAGTACCTCACCGAGGAGATCGTGGCGCAGATCAAGAACATCTGCCAACGCAACGGCGTCGAGGAACCCAACATCTTCACCGAATTCGGCTCGTTCACCGTGGGCGAAAGCGGCGCGGTGCTCTACTCGATCGTCAACCAGAAACAGCAGAACGACCGCGAGAACTGGTACATGATCGACTCGTCGTTCATCACCACCCTGCCCGACACGTGGGGCATCAACCAGCGTTACATCATGCTGGCCGTGAACAACTGGGACAAGGAATACCAGCGCGTGCTGCTCGGCGGGCTGACCTGCGACAGCGAGGACTTCTACAACTCGGAGTGCCACACCAGCGCCATCTTCCTGCCCAAACTCGAAGCGGGCAACACGCAGTACATCGGATTTTTCCACACGGGAGCCTACCAGGAGTCGCTCGGCGGCTTCGGCGGCATCCAGCACTGCCTGATCCCCGCACCCAAGCACGTGATCATCGACCGCGACAAGTCGGACAACGAGTATTACACGCGCCTGTTCGCCAAGGAGCAGTCCTACCGCTCGATGCTGCGCATACTCGGGTACTAAATCCGAACGCCCCGACGGGGCGCGTGCAATACACCGCACAGACAATCCCCCCCTAAATCCCCCTTTGAGAAGGGGGACTTACACTTCGGGCGACCTGTTCGCCAGGGAGCAATCCTACCGCTCGACGCTGCGCATACTCGGGTATTAAGCCGCATATTCCGCCACTAAAAAATCCACCTCTTCCAAGGTGGATTTTTTAGTGGCATTCGGCCGGATCGCTACCGCAAATAACGCCAGGCGATCAGCAGTAATGCAATGACAAAAAACGAGAGAAAGACGACATTGCCCATCACCTCCCGGAAACGAACCGACCGGGCGGACTCCCGCGACAATTCATCACCCCGGCGGACACGGACGATCACACAGCCGATCCGGATCGCCACAACCAGCATAAGCCCCGTAACGATGAAATCAACCAAGAAATCCACCGTATTCCGCGGAACGAACCAACTCGCGATGAGCAGGAGAAACCCGACGCTCACGCCCCAATCGACCCACTTGTCCCCAAAAATGGCTTGCAGGTATTTATACGACTGCATAGTATCCGTCTCTTTCATCTTGCTTCCCGATATTTTGCACTGTATGAAGCGACACCCACGCCGATACATACAGCATATTTATCTTCTGTAAGAATAACTGTTAGCGGGATGTCAGGCTCGCCGTCTCCCTCCCGGTCTCCAGTTGGATCATCAAAACCCGTACAGGCGCTTATACAAATATAAATATTCAATTACACATTTCAACTAAAAATAATCCGTTATTTCACATAATAGATAAAAAACTTCGCGACAATTCCGGCCGAAACGGTCTCGATTCCGGGGAAAATTTGTATATTCGCCGAAACTTTCGAACTTCTACCCTGCTATGAAATTTGCCTTGCGGGCCCCGATTCTGAAATATACGCTCTTCGGCATGTTGTTTCTGAACAGCCCGGCACAGGCTTCGGAACCGCGTTCGGAGCGAATGGAAAAAACGGCGGCCGAAGTGATTGCGGCGGACAGCGCAGCGATCCCCAAAGGCTGGGACAACGACTGCCGCGCAAGCTACAAAGCCGGATACGAGGCGGGATACCGAGCCGGATACCTCCATGGGCGGCGGACAGCGACGCAACCCCACAGTTCCGGGCGGGCGTCAGCCACCCGCTACGCCGACGGATCAATCGTCCCGACCCGCGACACGACCGCTTCCGGGCGTCGTTTCATGCACCGCATCGGCGCGGAGTTCCGCCCTGAATACATCTTCCCGACCAACCCCTTCGTCGAAGGCGAGAACCGCGCCGGACAGCCCATCGACCTCTCCCTCTCGGGACACCTCCGCTACTCGTTCCAGTTCCGCCCCGGATCAATCCCCGACCAAATTTACGGCGGCGCCTATCAGGGCATCGGGGCCGCTTACTACGACTTCGGAAACCCCGACGAACTCGGAAACCCGATCGCCGTCTACCTGTTCCAGGGCGCGCGCATCGCACGGATCAGCCCGCGGCTGTCGTTCAACTATGAATGGAATTTCGGCCTCTCGTTCGGCTGGAAACCCTACGACGACGCCGTGAACCCCCTCAACAAGATGATGGGTTCGAAGATGAACGCCTATCTCAACGCCGATTTCTTCCTCGACTGGCGCGTCACGCGCGAGGTGGACTTCACGGCGGGCCTGAGCCTCACGCACTTCTCCAACGGCAACACCAAATTCCCCAACGCGGGACTCAACGCCGTGGGACTGCGCGCGGGCCTGACCTACAATTTCGGACGGAAGTCGTCCGAAATGGCCCCGCGGACGGTCTGCCCCGCATTCCCGCGCCATTTCAGCTACGACCTCACGTTCTTCGGCTCGTGGCGGCGCAAAGGCATCGAAGTGGGCGACAAGCAGTATGCCGCGCCGGATGCCTACACGGTTCTGGGATTCAACTTCGCCTCGATGTATAACTTCGGCTACAAGTTCCGTGCAGGCGTGTCGCTCGACGGCGTGTACGACGGCAGCGCCAACGTAGCCATCGCCGACCAGATCGTGGAGATGGGCAGCAGCGCCGACCTGACGGTGGAGAAACCCGGCGTCGACAGGCAGCTGGCGCTCGGCGTCTCGGCCCGTGCCGAGTTCGTGATGCCCTATTTCAACATCGGGGTCGGTCTGGGAACCAACTTCCTGCACAAGGGCGGCGACCTGAAAGCCTTCTACCAGATGCTTACCCTGAAGGTGGCCGTGACGCGCAGTTCCTACGTCCACATCGGTTACAGTCTCCGCGATTTCCACATGCCCAACTTCCTGATGCTGGGCGTCGGATACCGGTTCAACAACAAATACCCGCGGCTCCGCTGAACAATTCACAATTCACAATTCATAATTCACAATTATTTAGTTTGCTGACGTAAATATCGTGCAATTGTTTCAGCGAAGCCGAAATTGCGCATTTTACGTTCCCCCTAAACTCCGAAAAGAAAGACGAAGGGCTTGGCCGATTTCCGTAATTTCGCCGTGGCGTCGCCCGCATAGGTCTGCCCGCCGGCAAGCGTGAGGATGCGCTCGCCGCTGCCCTCCGAAAAGTCGATCGCCGCCAGGTCGACCCAAAAGGTCTCCATGGCCAGCGTCGGTTCGAAATAGTAGACCCGGTTCTTCTGGTCGCAGACCGTGCGCCAGCGCGTCGAGGCGATGTGCGGCTTGTCGGGCGTGGAGATGCCGTAGGGAACCGAGACGTTGCGCATGACCGACATCACGGCCGGCACGGCGATCTTCGGGTCGGAGGTCTGCACGACGGCGTCGATGTAGAACGACGCCCGCACGAAGCGGTCCGAAGCGCGGTTGGTCCCCGGCAGCATCGTCAGGCCGCCGATCTGCCGCCAGTAGCCGAGAATCGCCAGCTGGTCGTCGTAAAAGGGCGAATTGGTCATCACCTGACACTGCCGTCCGTGGTGGATTTCCAGTTTGCCGTCGCGATACTCGAAGATCGCGCTGTCGCCCGAAGGATCGGAAATCGCCAGGTGGAGCCGCGACTGCACGCCGTTGGGCAGGTCGGGAGCGTCGATGCGGAACTTCTCCTTCGAAAGTTCGGCCACGGCCTCGTCCACGGTGGCGAAATTGTCGAGCACATACTGCGTCCAGACGCTCAACCCCATGACGGGGCGCGTGTCGCCGGGACGTTCGTAGACTGACTCGGGCAGGAACAGCAGGTTGGCGACCAGCCCAGCTTCGTTCATGCCGTCGGTGATGCCGATGTCGTAACCTGCGGCCGAGAGCGACCCGTATTTCGAGGTCCAGAAGACGGTCTTGTCCGTGTTCGCACCGCGACGCACGACGCCCCGCGGGAAGATGTAGAGGTTGGTGAGCGGATCTTCGCGCCAGTCCATCGTCCGGCCCGTGACGGTCATGCCGTCGGGTCCGAGGTAAACGGCGCGGGTGCAGGCTTCGGCCTGCGGAGGGAAGACGGCCAGCGCAGCGGCGCACAGCATCGTCAGGAAGGGTGTTTTCATAGACTGCGAAAATTTTGGAATCACACGTCGTCCGCTTCAAATCGGATGCTAAACCCGCATTTCCGGAGGAAATAAATTTGATCTTTCGCGCAGGTTGCCTTATCTTTGTGGAAAATTGACTTTCCCGACATGAAACCCTTTCTGCGCATTCTCCTGCCGGCCGCCGTGTGCGGCCTGCTGCTGGGCGCCTGCACGCAGCGGCAGACGACCCTGAAATTTATGAGTTACAACATCCGCAACGGCCGCGGCATCGACAATGTTCAGGATCTCGGCCGCGTGGCGGAGATCATCAACCGCACGGCCCCCGACATCGTGGCCCTTCAGGAACTGGACAGCGTGACCGGACGCATGGCCGGACGCTTCATCCCCGGGGAGCTGGGTGAAATGACGGGCATGCACGCCCGTTTCTGCCGCGCCATCGACTACGACGGCGGCGCCTACGGCGTCGGCCTGCTGTCGCGCGACGAACCGCTCGCCGTGCGCCGCATCCCGCTTCCGGGACGCGAAGAGTCCCGTGTACTGTTCGTCGCCGAGTTTCCCGACTACGTGGTCTGCGTCACCCACCTCTCGCTTACGCCCGAGGACCAGCGCGCGTCGCTGCCGATCATCCGCACGGTCACCGACACCTGCCGCAAACCGGTGCTGCTGGCCGGGGACTTCAACATGAAGGTCGCCAAAACCGTCCTCGACGGGCTGGGCGGCGCATTCCGGCCCCTTTCGGACACCACGCAGATGACCTTCCCGTCCGACAAGCCCTCCATCCGCATCGACTACATCCTCGGCCGCGGACTGCCCGAATCGGCCGTCGTCACCGAGCGGCAGGTGGACACCTCGACCGTCGCCTCGGACCACTGTCCGCTGTGGGTGTCGCTCGCGTGGAAAAAGTAGCCGCCCCCTGCGTTACGCAAATCGCAGGCGCAATCCGGACTTTTCCGCGGCCTTAAGGAGGTAACGCCCCTTTTATCAGCCGGAAGGTTTTACGGAGCCGCACGCAACCCAGGTTTGCAGCCATCCGGCTTTTTCGTACCTTTGGGGTCGTAACGACCCTTTTAGCAGCCGGAAGGTTTCACAGCCCCGCACGCAACCCAGGTTTGCAGCCATCCGGCTTTTTCGTACCTTTGTATAAAACCAGATACCGATGCAGATCACCAAAGCCGAATTCAAATGCTCGTCCGAGCGCATTTCGCAGGTCCCGAAGGACGACCTGAAAGACATCGCCTTCATCGGGCGCAGCAACGTCGGAAAGTCGTCGCTCATCAACATGCTCACCGCCCGCACAGGGCTGGCCAAGGTGTCGGGGACGCCCGGAAAGACACGTCTCATCAACCACTTCCGCATCAACGACGCCTGGTATCTGGTCGACCTGCCCGGCTACGGCTACGCCCGCACGTCGAAAACACAGCGCAGCGAGTTTTCGAAACTGATCACCGACTACGTCATCAAGTGCGAAAAGATGCACTTCCTGTTCGTGCTGGCGGACATCCGCCTCGAACCCCAGAAGATCGACCTGCGGTTCATCGAGATGCTGGGCGAAAACGGCATCCCCTTCGGCATCATCTTCACCAAGGCAGACAAGCTCTCGAAAACCCAGCGCGAAAAGAGCGTGGAACGGTTCCGGACCGCACTCGCCCAGCAGTGGGAGGAACTGCCGCCGATGTTCGTCTCCTCGTCGGAAAAGGCCGTGGGGCGCGAGGAGATCCTCGACTTCATCGGCGAATGTCTGCGACAGAACTGACCCCTGCCGTCACGCAACGGGAAGAAACGTCCCGGGGCTACGGAATGAAAACCGGGCCGCAGCGGAAAAGTTTAACCGAATGTTGAAAAAACACGCCCGGGCGGGCGTGTTTTTTCATCGTATTGTTCTATATTTGCAACGTCAAAAAAATCCTCGAAATCTATGGCTATCCACAAAATCAAAATTTTCACCGGTCGCGATTCGGAGTATCTGGCCAAAAAGATCGCCGCGAGCTTCGGCACGACGCTCGGACAGTCGGAAGTCCTGCGCTTCAGCGACGGCGAATTCCAGCCCTGCTACAACGAGTCGATCCGCGGCTGTACGGTCTTTATCATCCAATCGACCTTCCCGCCCTCGGACAACCTGATGGAACTGCTGATGATGATCGACGCCGCGCGCCGCGCCTCGGCCCATCAGGTCGTGGCCGTGATGCCCTACTTCGGCTGGGCGCGTCAGGACCGCAAGGACCGTCCCCGCGTGCCGATCGGCGCCAAGCTGGTAGCCAACATGCTGATGGCCGCAGGTGTCGACCGTGTGATGACGATGGACCTGCACGCCGACCAGATCCAGGGATTTTTCGACGTTCCGGTCGACGCCCTCTACGCCAGCGGCATCTTCGTACCCTACATCAAGAGCCTCAACATCGAAGACCTCTCGATCGCAGCGCCCGACATGGGCGGCGCCAAGCGGGCAAACACCTATTCGAAACTGCTCGGCACGCCGATCATCATTTCGCACAAGGAGCGCGCCAAGGCCAATGTCGTGGGCAAGATGACGGCCATCGGCGACGTCGAAGGCCGCAACGTGCTGATCGTCGACGACATGATCGACACGGCCGGTACGATCTGCATGGCCGCCGACATGCTCATGTCGCGCGGCGCAAAGAGCGTCCGCGCGGCCATCACCCACCCGGTGCTCTCCGGCCCGGCCTACGAGCGCATCAACGAAAGCGCGCTGGAGGAGGTGATCGTGACGGACACCATTCCGCTCAACCCCAACAAGGACCTGCACAAATTCACCGTCCTGTCGGTCGCCGACCTCTTCGCCGACGTCATCGAGCGCGTGCACAACTACAAGGAAATCTCGTCGATCTTCTCCAAATAGGAGAACCGGCTTCCACCCAGAAAATTCCCCGGAACCTTTATGGAAAGGTTCCGGGGAATTTTCCGTTCACGGAAGAAGGACTACTCCGCCTTCTCTCCGCCCTTGGTGCGGCTGCGGACATACTCCGTGGGCAGGCATCCGACGCCCCGCCCGCCGAAAAACGGGTCCCGCGGAAAGGGTGCAAAAAGGCGGGAACCTTTCGTAAGTTCCCGCCCCTGTCATCCGACTTCCGGCTACTTGAAAGGCGAATCCGGCTCGCGGGACATCACCAAGTAGAACATCCGGTCGAGAAACGCCGGGGCGAACTTCTTGACGAAGTGCGTGGCGCGCCCCTCGCTCTCCATCAGGCAGAGGCGTTTGCGCCGGAGGATGCCCTTCGCCACGATGCGGGCCACCTCCTCGGGGGTCATCATCTTCGACTCGTTGCGCGGCGTGGCGCCCTGCTGCTTCCCGTCGGCCGTGAGGGCCGAGAAGCGGACGTTCGAAGCGGTGAAACCCGGACAGGCGATCATCACGTGCAATCCCTTTTTGAGGTTCTCAATACGCAGCGTTTCGAGGAATCCCGTCATGGCGTATTTCGAAGCCGAATAGCCCGTGCGGCCCGGCAGTCCGTGCAGCCCGGCGACGGAGGAAATGCCCACGACGGAGCCTTTCGACGCCTGAAGATACGGCAATGCGAACTTGCAGCAGTTGACCGTACCCCAGAAGTTGACGTCCATCAGCCGGTGCAGCACCCCAAGGTCCACGTCGTCGAAAATGGCGCGCATCGAAATACCCGCATTGCAGATCAGCACGTCTATGCCGCCGAACTCCCGCACGGCGGTTTCGATCAGCTCCCGGCACTCCTCGGGCTTCGTCACGTCCACCCCGCAGTAGGCCGCCTGCCCGCCCCGGGCGCGGATGTCGCCCGCAAGAAGCTGCAATTTCTGCACGTTGCGCGCTCCGAGCACCACTTTTGCGCCCTGCGCGGCGTATACCTTCGCCATCGCCTCGCCGATACCCGACGATGCGCCCGTAATGACGATTACCTTATTTGCCAATGTCTTCATATCTTTTTTATTCATGTTTTGCATCTCCGCCCGCCGTTTTCGCGGCGTTCCGCCGCATCTACAAGTCCGGCCCCGCCCCCGCCTTGACGGAAGCTTACCGCATGCGGCCGGAATGCGAGCCTAAATTTCCACCTCCAACCCGTCGTAAGCCAGGTGCACGCCCGGCGGGAGCGTCGCCTCCGTCTCGGCATGCAGGCCTATTTCGTGGGACATATGCGTGATATAGGCCTCGCGCGGCCCGACGCGGCGGATCAGCGCCAGCGCCTCCGCGAGGTTGAAATGCGACGGATGCGGGGCGAAACGCAGCGCATTGACCGCCAGCACCTCCGTACCGCGCAGTTTTTCGGCCTCGGCGTCCTCGATGGTCTTGAAGTCCGTCAGGTAGGCCAGCGGCCCGATGCGGAAGCCCGTGACCTCGAAGCGTTCGGAATGGTGGCCCGACACGGGCACGATCTCCACATCGCCGACACGGAACGGCTTTGCGGTGTCGATTTCGTGCAGTTCGATCTCCGGCACGCCGCGGTATTTGTCCTGCGCGAAGGCATAGTCGAAATCCTTGCGCACGCACTCCAGCGCCCGCGGGGCGGCCCAGATATGGACCTTGTGGACGGTCGGCGGGTAATCGACGAAATTGAAAGCCCGCACGTCGTCCAGACCGCCGATATGGTCCTTGTGCTCGTGAGTCAGCAGAATGGCGTCGAGATGCCGCACGCCCGTGCGGAGCATCTGGTAGCGGAAATCGGGTCCGGCGTCGATGACGATGCGCACGCCCCGCGTCTCGACCATCGCCGAGGTGCGCAGACGGTTGTCGCGCCGGTCCGCCGACGTGCATACCTTGCAGCGGCAGCCGATGACGGGTACGCCCTGCGAAGTACCGGTTCCCAGAAAGGTGAGTTTCATGGATGCAAATGTAGAAAAAATAGCGCAATTCCCGGCACTTTGTGATGCATTGCTTCATTTTTCGCACCGCATTGCCGCATACGTTTCAAATACGGCTTCCGGTCTCCGAATATCGCGGAACCGACGAAACCGGGATTCCGGTCCGTGCGGGGCAGATGCCGGGCGTCGTGAAAAACGGGGCGAACGGATCGTACCCGAGTACGATCCGTCCGCCCCGCCGGAAGGATGTGCGGCAGGTGCGCCGCAAGCAGCGGAATCAGAATCCGCTTTCGATATTCCAGACAAACGCCCGGGCCCCCTGCATCCTGGTCGCAGCGTCCATTTCGCGGAAGGCGTCCATCAGCGGAGCCACCTTCTCGTCGTCGACGATGGCCAGGATCGAGGCGTTCATCGAAGGCCACGCATGCGTGCCATAGTGGGGTTCGCCGTCGACCGAGCCGCGGCCCTCGGTCAAGGCCCATTTGGTGAAGCCGCGGATACCCTGCTTGTCGAGGATGGCGTTCACCCGGTCGGTCAGCGCCTGGTTGTATGACAAAAATACTGCTTTCATAGTACCGATCAATTTTAATTCAGCTTTTCACTTTCAATGCTTGCTTGCCTGGTGTTCGGCCGAGAGGCGCGCCAGTTTCTCACGCTCCTTGCGCTGCGAACGGTTCACGAGGATCGAGTAGAGCACCGGAACGATGAACAGCGTGAGGATGGTCGAGAACGTCAGACCGCCGATCACGGCAATGCCCATCGGCTGCCACGTCTCCGAACCCGCTCCCGTGCCGATCGCCAGCGGCAGCATGCCCAGAATGGTCGTGAACGAGGTCATCAGCACCGGACGCAGACGGCTCTTGCCGCCGGCGATCACCGCGTCGAAGACGCCCGAGCCGCGCTCGATCAGGAGGTTCATGTAGTCGACCATCACGATACCGTTCTTCGTCACGATGCCCACCAGCATGATGGCGCCGATCAGGGCGATCAGCGACAGCGGCGTGGAGGTCATCCACAGCGCGAGGAACACGCCCGTGAAGGCGAACGGAATGGTGAACATGA
>ERZ834859.161-NODE-161-length-89149-cov-7.339585_pt1 | contig 89149 bp, 97 predicted proteins | sample MGYA00519947_ERZ834859 | MGnify/ENA primary metagenome ERZ834859 (study PRJEB31850, sample SAMEA3708763) | human gut metagenome | biome: human gut; feature: human-associated habitat; material: faeces | place: China | collected 2014 ...
AAGTTTATTTCTGCTGTTTAGTTTTCAAGGATCAGTCTGTGCCGCTTTTTCAGCGGCGAGTGATATCTTATCACTCTTTTGTTTTTCTGTCAAGTTCTTTTTTCTGAACAATTTCTTTTCAGAGAGAAGATCTTGTCTGTCAAGTTTGACAGCGAATAACATTTTATCAGAAAGCTTTTCGCTTGTCAAGAACTTTTTTTATTTTTTCTTTGCTGCTTTCTCTGTGTTTCAGCAGCGAATAGTATGTTACCACATCGTTTCCAATCTGTCAACAACTATTTTCAACTTTTTTGGAACTTTTTCGCTGTGTTCCGACAGCGAAATATATATTACCATCGACTTCTGGTTCTGTCAACACTTTTTATGGTTCTTTTGGAAGTACATTCCATTATCTTTCTTCATTGCGAATATAAACAAAGGTGTCTTCCTTTGAGTGTTCTGTTGAATACCGAAAATCCAGCCGATCAAAGTGTTTTACTTCTTCTATATCTTCTATTTGCTTCTCTGCCAGATAACGCACCATCTCTCCTCGCGCCATTTTACAGAGTGTCCCTTTTTCCACAACCTTTTCATTTTTGACTTCGCCGAAAACAAAGTTAATCCATCGAACGGATTCATCCAAGTGCTTGGAAACGGCTTGACTATATTCTTTAGAAGCCAGATTCAGAACACAATCTGTCTGCAATGATTCTGCCAAAGCCGTTCCCCAAAAGTCATATAAATCCTTTTTTCCACCAACAGAGAGCTTTGCCTGCATTTCCAGACGATACGGTGTCACGCCATCAAATGGGCGCAAAACACCATAAAAACCAGACAGAATACGGAGATGCTCCTGAATGTAGTCAAACTCCGCTTCTGTAAATACGCCCGGTGCCATATACTGAAACTGAATCCCCTCATAGGCCAGAATCGCAGGTGTCAATCCATGATATAAATCCATATTCTGCAGCCGTTCCACATTCAGCGCCGCAATTTTATCATTGCATTTCCATATCTTTTGCAATTCATCAGCCGGTGTAGAATGCAATTGTTTATAAATCTGTTCCGTTTTGTTCAAAAACAACGGCAGATCCCGCCACGACAAACTATCTGTTTCCACACGCATTTTCTTTGTTGGGGATATGATGATTTTCATAAATGATCTCCATTTCCTGTTTGTTTTACATCAATTCTCTGTTTCTCCAGCCAGATAGGACAAAATTTCTGCCGCATTGGTATCTGGTTTTACCTTTGGCATCACTTTTTCGATGACGCCCTGTTCATCAATGACATATGTTGTACGCACAACGCCCATGCTTACCTTACCATACAATTTCTTTTCCTTCCAAACATCATATGCCTGAATGGCTTCCAGTTCAGGGTCAGACAGCAAAATAAAAGGCAGCTGATGTTTTTCCGCAAACTTCACATGGGATGCCACGGAATCTTTGCTGATGCCAATGACAACAACGTCTCTTTCACGAAAGGCATCATAGCTCTGAGCAAAAGCACATGCCTGTTTGGTGCATCCCGGTGTATTATCTCTGGGGTAAAAATACAATACAACTTTCTTTCCTAAAAACTGAGAGAGAGAAATCTGTTCTCCATTTTTATCTAATAAAGTAAAATCTGGTGCTTTGATACCTGTTTCCAACATCAAAATCCACTCCTTTTCTACTATTTTACTTTTCCTATTATAGCTTTTTTCTTTCTTACAGGCAAACAAGTTTTTCTTTCCAATAAAAAAGACTCCCATATTCTCATGAAATGAAAGTCTTTTGGAAAAATCCTATACTGCTATTCTTAGTACAAAAGTAAATCCAGGAACTGTTTTTTCTCCAAATGGCAGAAATAATCCGAAATATTTAATGGCTCTAATGCTTCCTGCAATGCTTCTTCCGTCAGCTTCACCTCCAGCAGATGCTGACGCAGCTGGTCTTTATCGCCGTTTCCAAAATAATCGCCAAATACATCGAAAGCAGTAATGATACCTTTTTCTACATTCATATGAACTTCCAACTTGCCGCAGCCATCAAATCTGCGTTCTTTTACAATGGCATAGGCAGGTGAATTTCCATAATTCCATTCCCAGGTATCATACCGTTCTTTCTGTATCTGCCGCACCCGTTCCAGGTCTGCTTCTGTTAAGTTATAAAATTCCATAGGCGTTTCCGCTGCCATATCCTGCAGAAGCATTTCCCAGAATTCTCCAATGGGAACATCCTTTTCCATGTAATTTCTTACATTGGTTACACGACTGCGGACAGACTGTACGCCTTTAGATACGATTTTGTCTGCGGAAACCTGCAGTGCATGAGAAACAGTTTCAAGGTCGCTGTCATATAATATGGTTCCGTGGTGCATAACTCTTCCCTGCTTCGCATATTGAGAGTTACCGGAAAACTTTTTGCCATCAATGGTCATATCATTTCTGCCATTGATTTCCGCTTTTACGCCAAAATGACCCAACGCCTTCACAATAGGCCGGCAGAAAGAACCAAAGTCAAACTGTTCCAGACCATTTTCTGAAACAATAAACGTAAAATTCAGATTGCCAAGATCATGGTATACAGCACCGCCGCCGGACAAACGTCTGACTACGGAAATGCCGTGTTCTTTCACATAAGTGCTGTTGATTTCACGAACAGTATTCTGATGTTTCCCAATGATGATAGCGTTATCATTCTGCCAAAGCATAAAATATTCCTGACTGCGATCCATTTCATCAAAAACATATTGTTCCAATGCTAAATTGAAATGGGGATCTGTGGATGGACTTTTGATATAGATCATCTCTTTGCCTCCTCTGTTGTCTGCCGAAACACTGCCGGCAGACAACGAGCCGGCACAGATTTCGTCAGCAGTTACTTATTTATTCGGAATGTGAATTGCACGTTTGGTTGCTGCCAGTGCTGCTTCTCTCACAGCTTCTGTTACAGTGGGATGTGCGTGGATGGTAGCGTAGATTTCATCAACAGTAGCTTCCATACCAATGGCAAGGGCACATTCACCAATCAGGTCAGTAGCTCTGGGCCCCAGAATATGTACACCCAGTACTTCGCCATATTCTTTGCCAATAATGAACTTAATCATGCCTTCGCCGCCGTTCATAATCAGGGCTTTGCCATTTGCCATCAGAGGGAATTTCCCTACCTGATAAGGAATGCCTTCTTCTTTGGCTTTTTCTTCTGTCAAACCAACGCCTGCGAATTCAGGATCTGTATATACGCAGGAAGGATTTGTTTTGCCATCATATACAGCAGTTTCTCCCAGTGCGTTTTCTGCGGCAACTTCACCCTGCGCAGATGCCACATGAGCCAGCATTACTTTGCCAAGGCAGTCACCAATGGCATAAATGTTTGGTACATTGGTTTCCATTTTATCATTTACAGTAATGCGGCCTCTGTCATGGGCAATACCTACTTTGTCCAGACCCAGCGCTTCTGTATCTGTTCTACGACCGACTGCAACCAGCACTTTTTCTGCTTCAAAGGATTCTACTTTGCCGCCAACTTCTACCTGTACTTTGGCACCAACAGGAGCAGCTTCTACGGACTGTACTTTCGCTTCTGTAAGAATGGTTACACCGGAAGCTTCCATCTTTTTCCGCAGCATTGCTGTCAGTTCTCCATCCATCATGGGCAGCAGTTTAGGCATTGCTTCTACGACTGTTACCTTTGCGCCAAAGCGGCTGTATGCTGTTGCCAGTTCCATACCGATAACACCGCCGCCGATAACCAACAATGTTTCAGGTACATGGTCGAATGCCAGAGCGCCTGTGGAATCTACACAAGCCGCATTTTCTTTTACACCAGGAATAGGCGGAACCGCAGGTACAGAACCTGTTGCCAAAATCACTTTATCAAAAGGAACATTTTCTTTTGTGCCGTCTTTTTTCACAACTTCCAGTGCTGTTTTAGAAGCAAAAGATGCTGTACCTTCGATAACGCGAATCTTATTTGCTTTCATCAAACCTGTAACACCGCTTACCAGCTGGTTTGTTACAGCTTCTTTTCTGGACTGTACCGCTTTCCAGTCAATGCCGTTGACAGAAACCTGGATACCCAGATTGTCCATATGTTTTGCTTCTGTGAGCGCTTCTGCCGCATGGAGCAATACTTTTGTAGGGATACATCCAACATTCAGGCATGTACCTCCCAATTTATTTTTTTCAATCAATGTAACTTTGCCACCCAGCTGTGCTGCACGGATCGCAGCAACATAACCACCGGGGCCGCCGCCTACCACAACAACGGAAGTATCTCCTGCCTTCTTTGCTTCCGCGGGAGCGGGAACAGGTGCAGATGTGGGTGCTGGAGCCGCAGCAGGTGCAGAAGCCTGTGCAATCTGTTCGCCAGCCTCACCAATGTAGCCCAGCAAACCTTTTACAGGTACATCTTCCCCTTCTTCTGCGACGATTTTCAGCAGCACGCCGTCAGCTTCACTTTCAATTTCACTTGTCAGCTTATCAGTTGTGATTTCCAGCAGCACATCGCCTTTTTTTACGGAATCCCCTTCCTGTTTCAGCCATTTGGCAACAGTGCCTTCTTCCATGGTCAGACCCAGTTGGGGCATTTTGATTTCAAAAGCCATAGTCCTTCCTCCTAAAAATTCTGTTCATGTGTTCTTTCTCTGAGAGGGTAATCTTTTGTATATTTTCTCTGTCTGCTTTTTCTCTTTTGTAACGAAAATTTTTTCTTTGTATCGCTATGTCAAACCATTACAGTAAAATTCTCATAGGGTCTTCCAGCAGTTCTTTGATTGCCAGTTCAAATTTCGCTGCCACAGCACCGTCAATCAGACGATGGTCAAAGGTGAAGGAAATCCGCATCACCTGTTTTTTGAAGATCTTGCCTTCCTCATCCATATCCAGTTCATCCTGTACTGCGCAAACACCAAGAATGCCAGCATCAGGCTGGTTGATGATAGGATCAAATGTTTCTACGCCAAACATACCCAGATTGGAGATGGTGAATGTGGAACCTTTGTATTCATCCATAGCCAGCTTGTTTTCTCTTGCACGCACTGCCAGATCTTTTGCAGTTGCGGAAATCTGACTCAGGCTCAGTTTGTCTGCATCACGGATAACAGGTACGATCAAACCATCATCCAGCGCAACAGCCATACCCAGATTTACATGTGCGCGTTTGATAATCTGGTTGCCATCGATACTTACCAGGATATGAGGATTTGCACGCAGTGCGTTGGCAACCGCTTTCAGGATAAAGTCGTTCATGGAGAATTTCTGACCGCTGGTTTCGTTGATCTGTTTGCGGAATGCCACCAGTTTTGTCACATCGATCTTCACGTTCTGAGTAACTGTTGGAATTTCTCTTGCGGATTTTGCCATACGTTCCGCTACAACTTTGCGCATACCTGCCAGTTTTACCACTTCGTCGCCATCCATCAGTTCCAGTTCTCCGCTCTTTGCTGCGGGAGCAGGTGCTGCCGCAGGCGCTTCTGCAACAGGCGCGGGCTGCTGTTTTGCCGCTTCTGCCGCTGCCAGAATGTCTTTCTGTACAATACGACCGCTGGGGCCGCTGCCTGCCAGATTCTGATAATCTACACCCAGTTTTGCAGCTGTTTTTCTTGCAAGAGGAGAAATACGGATTCTGCTGCCATCTGCTTTTGCCGCGGGAGCAGGAGCTGGTGCAGCAACGGGAACTTCTGCAGGAGCAGCTGCTGCCGCAGGCGCAGCGGCGGGTGCAGCATCGCCAACAGTTTCGCCAGCTTCACCGATGTAACCCAGCAAACCTTTTACAGGTACGTCTTCACCTTCTTTTGCTACGATTTTCAGCAGAACACCATCTGCTTCACTTTCGATTTCACTTGTCAATTTATCTGTTGTAATTTCCAGAAGCACATCGCCTTTTGCTACGGTGTCGCCTTCCTGTTTCAGCCACTGGGCAACAGTACCTTCTTCCATGGTCAGACCCAGCTGAGGCATTTTAATTTCAAAAGCCATGTCCCTTCCTCCTTATCTGTTCAGTACTTTTTTCACAGCAGCTACGATATTTTCCGGATGCGGGAAGTTTTCATCTTCCAGTGTAGGGCTGAAAGGAGAAACGATATTCAGACCACAAACACGTTCAACGGGTGCATCCAGTTCATCAAAGAGTTCTTCTGCAATCTGTGCGGAAATTTCTGCCGCATAGCTGCCACGTTTTACTTCTTCAGAAACAACGATTACGTTATGTGTTTTGCTTACGGAAGCAACAATCGCATCCCAGTCCAGAGGAACCAGTGTGCGCAGATCCAAAACTTCCGCCTGAATGCCTTCTGCTGCCAGTTTTTCTGCCGCTTCCAATGCAAAATAAACTTCTCTGCTCCATGTGATGATGGTAATGTCACTGCCTTCCCGTTTTACATCTGCCACACCCAGAGGAATGGTGTATTCTCCTTCAGGAATCTGTTCTTTTTTCGCATACAGCAGTTTATGTTCCATACAGATAACAGGGTCATCATCGCGGATAGCGGATTTCAGCAAACCTTTTGCATCTTCAGCTGTGGAAGGAGCGATAACTTTCAGACCGGGTGTATGGCAGAACATATTTTCCAGACACTGGGAATGCTGGCCTGCATTTCTTCTGCCGGCACCCATAGGCAGACGCAGTACCATGGGTACAGTTGCCTGACCGCCTGTCATATATCTCATTTTTGCTGCCTGGTTCAGAATAGGATCGGCAGCAACGGTGATAAAGTCGTCATACATCAGTTCTACCACAGGACGAATGCCGCGCATTGCTGCGCCAACAGCCATACCGCAGAAACCGGATTCGGAAATAGGTGTATCAATGACACGATTTTCGCCAAACTCTTCCTGGAAACCAACGGTGATACCGAATACGTTCCCCATTTTACCCATATCTTCACCCATGATGATTACCTTTGGATCTCTCAACATTTCTTCGTGCAGCGCTTCGCCGATGGCTTTGCTGATACTGATTTTTTTGCTCATCTTACGACACTCCTTTCGTTATCAGAAGAATATACATCGGTGGTTGCTTCCGCAGGATTGGGGTAAGCAGATGCATCTGCAAATGTATATGCTGCTTCCATTTCTTCCTGTACAGCTGCTTCTACTGCCTGAAGTTCTTCTTCTGTTGCTGTACCATTTTCCAGCAGACGTTTTCTCATATTAGGAATTGCATCTTTTTCGTGAGCTTCTTCCAAATATGTCGCAGGACGATAGTTTGCAGGATCACCGCAGTAATGTCCCTGATGACGGAATGTCATGCATTCTACGATGGAAGGGCCATTGCCTTCTCTTGCATAATCCACAGCTTTTTTCACTGCTTCATATACCACAACGGGGTCATTTCCATCTACGGTTTTACCGGGAATGTCATAAGCTTTTGCACGTACAGCAATGGTGTCTGTATTGGTTACACTATGGATATTTACGGATACGCCGTAATTATTATTTTCGCAAAGGAATACAACGGGCAGTTTCCATGCCGCTGCCATGTTTACAGCTTCGTGGAATGTACCCTGGTTGGATGCGCTGTCACCAAAGAAACACAGTGTCACATGTTTATCACCATAAATCTTGGATGCCAGTGCGGAACCAGCTGCAATGGGAATGCCGGCACCAACGATACCATTTGCGCCCAGGCTGTGCAGACCAGCTACATCCGCAATATGCATGGAACCGCCTTTACCTTTGCAGTAACCTGCTTCTTTGCCGAACAGTTCTGCCAGCATTTTATCCAGAGAAGCACCTTTTGCGATGCAATGTCCATGTCCTCTATGGGTAGATGTCATGTAGTCATCAGCTTCCAGGGCCATGCAGGCACCTGTTGCAACTGCTTCCTGACCGATGCACAGGTGGATGTTCCCTGCCAGCATCCCTTTTGTAAAGCATTCCGCTGCTTTTGTTTCAAAAGCACGAATACGCAGCATTGTCTGATACATGTTCATCAGCATTTCCTTAGGATATTTTTTCGTACTCACGTTTTCTTCACACCTTTCCTTTTTTCCTCTTTATAACTGTCTGGGAGCAAACAGCGGTACTTCCAGGGCTTCGTCATAACCTCTGCCCATATCAATGCCTTCTACTTCTCCCAAAATCATGTCTACTGTCAATAAAACTTTATTGCCCTCGATCAAGTGACCGCCATGGGCATTGCCATATCTGTCACTCAATGAAATATGTACATGCAGCAGAATATTGCCATCTGTGTCGTGGCAAATCATGCCGGATGCGTTGGTCAATTCAATAGGGCCCTTCAGCGTTACAGGCTCGCTGTAACCATAGCCGGCTTTTTTATGCGGAAGTTCCACAGGATTATAAAATGCCGCACCATCCAGACTGCCAATGGCGCTGAGAATCAGCCCGTTTTTCAGATTCTTTTCTCTGCAAAGCTGTTCCAAACTCAGCAGCACATCGTCTCCTGGATGCAGCCGAACTGCAATGACACGTTTGAGCCCGCCTTCAGCGATTTCAAATTCTTTCACGTTATGCGCCTCCTATTTTGAATTCATTTTTTATGTTTTTGAATTCTTTAATAGTAATTTAGCATTCATAATTATGTTTGTCAATAGACTTTCCAAACTTTTCCATGGTTTAAGGAAAACCGTAATTTTCGACAAAAGCACATTTTGTGCATATGTATCAAAATAAAGACAATTTCGCGAAATCTGCATTCTCTTTTCTATACAATTCGCTGACATATGCCTGCTGCCAAAACAAAAAAGAAAATGGAAACCACAGAAACCACCATGGAATATAGTACAAATGCTCCAGCCAAAACATCATCCGCCCGAAACTGTATCGCCAGTTGATAAGTAGTAATAGCCCCTGGTGCAGTGAGAAAAATCAATACCGGAACCAGTTCCACCGAGGAAAAATGGAAAATCATAATGGCACAAAACAGATAAACCGCAGGCATCATCCACTGTTTTACCAGAATCATATAAAATAACATCCGTGAATCAGCGCCTTTCATATCGCCGGAAAGTCGGCTGCCTAAAAGCAAAAAGGAAAGGGGCGTGGCAATTTTTGCGACATCCGCAAGACAGCTTTCTACTGGCTCCCAAATAGGAATTTTTAGCTGAAAAAACACCACACCCAGAAGTACACCCCAGATAATGGGATTTTTGAGTATTTGCGTTACCGTATCCTTCCATTTCACTTTTTCACCCTCTGTATATCTGGCATAAGTTGCGATAGCCGCTATGTTCAATAAAGGTAGCGTCACCGCCGTCATAGCCGTGGCAATTAAAGCCGCCTCTTCTCCTCCTAATCGCAAAGAAAACGGAATGCCATAAATCATAAAATTCCCACGATACAAAGACTGAATGATCACAGGTATTTTTCTGCGGTCTTTTTCTAGCCGAGGCACTACCAGCCAGAAAATCACCAAAGACGACACCATCACGCCTATTGCAAACCAGATGGGACGCCAGATACCCGTCTGTGGCATTTCCGCTGTATATATATTCTGAAATACCAATATAGGAAATAAAAAACGAAAGCACAGAGCATCTCCCTGCTGACGGAATGTTTCTGTCAAAATTCCTCGCCTTTTTAAGAAATATCCGCATGCAAGCATAAATACAAAGGGCAATACCGCCTCCAGTGCAAATATCATATCTCCCACAAGATCATCCCCTGTCTACTGCTCTGCACTCCCTTTGCATAGGTTCCCATAAAGGCGTTACAGGGCAAGAATCCCATTTGTCGCAGTCCCGTTTTACCATTTTTCGCATAGATAACACATCATCTGCATCAAAGGGAATATGGTACACAAAAACCTCTTTCGGGTTTATGGTTTCACGAATCACCTGCTGCCCTTCCTTGCTGTGGAAAAACAACGGATTGACAAAAACCCCCTCCACAGAAGTTTGAGAAAAAGCAGAAAAATCTTCCTGCGTAAAATCCACATCTGCCGTCAGCAGAAACTGTTCTGCGCCGCAAGAAACCAGAAAACAAAAATGTGGAACTTCCTGATAAATCTCTCCTTGGTGGCACATGGGAATAGCTCGTAATCGAAAAGATTTCCCCAAAACAATTGTCCTGTTCAAACGGGGATTTTTTGAGAAAAACATAGTTGGAATTTTTTCCGCTTTTAAAAACTCCATCAAATCTGTTTCCTGCAACAGATCTTCCGGCAAAAAAATACCTTTCACTGTGTTTTGCTGTAAATATGCTTTCAAATACTTTGCTGAAAAATGGTCTGCATGATTATGGGAAAACACCAGATAGTCAATCTCTGAAAAGTCCCCTGCTCCTTCCATAATTTCCTGTTCCAGAACTTGAGGCAGAGGACTGAACCGATGCCCTGATTTTCCATACAAGCTGTCAAACAAAACTTTTGTATCGCCATATTGCATCAACAATCCCGTATTGGAAGTAAATGTAATTGAAATTTGTTCCATCAAAAATCTCCTTTCTTTTTTCATTAAAAAACGATGCTCCATACCAAAGGCTCCCTTTGACGCCAATGGCATTTCGGAAGGCAATGGTATAAAACATCGTTCTTTCGGCAGAAAATCCGCATTTTATTGTTTTGCTGCTGTGAGAGGTCGGCAATGCAAAACAAATACGTAGGTTTTATCTTTCTAGGAAGTATATATGTATGGTTCGTGTGCTTCTTATATTGCTTCTTATATTAATGTAGAAAGTCATGTCTAAAGTCAAAAAAAATACAATTAAGAAATTTGGAAACAACCTTGCGGCCCTGCCATCAAAAAAGTGAAGTCCACATGTTTATGGATACATGTTTTTTCACTATTTTGTCTGTAAAAAAGAGGCAATATCAGCCATCCATAGTAACGCCGCCGTCTACGTCACTGATTTCACCTGTTGCAAAACTGGACAAATCAGAAGCATAGAACAGAATCATATTGGCGATTTCCTGAGGCTGTGCACCTCTGCCCATAGGAATGGTGGAAATGATTTTCTGTAATTTTTCTTCTCCAAGATTTCCTGTCATGGGTGTCATAGTCAAGCTGGGGCAAACCCCGTTACAAGCTACACCATAAGGCGCGCCTTCTCTGGCAACAGCTTTTGTTAAGCCAATGACGCCAGCTTTGGATGCGGCATATGCGCTTGTACCCAAAAGTCCGCCGCCGCGTTTTGCAGCAACAGAAGCTACATTTACGATACGGCCATATCCTGCCGCTTTCATTGCAGGATATATTACGCTGATCGCTGTATAAACACCAGTCAGGTTAATGGAGATAACTCTATCCCATTCTGCCTGTGTCACTTCATCAAAAGGTGCTGTGCTAACAATGCCCGCATTGTTGATCAAGCAGTGTACCTGTCCGAAATCTTCCAGAATCTTACCAAAGACAGTACGGATGTTTTCACTGTCGCCCATATTTACCTGATAAGCTGTGGCATTTTCTTCGCCCAGTTCCTTGCAGACATTTTGTGCTGCTTCCAGATTCAAATCCACGATAATCGCATGTCCGCCGCCAGCAACAATACCTGTTGTAACGGCTTTACCAATACCACTGGCACCGCCGGTAATAATTACATTTTTATTTGTAAAGTCCATTTAGTTCACTCCTTACATTAAAAAATCATTCCTATTTGATTTATTTTTTGAATTCAGTTTACTTATTTTTGAATTTTATATTTAGACTTTAGCATTCAAATTTATTTCTGTCAAGTGATTTTTCCATTCGCGTACAAAAACGGAAATTCTACCAAAAATCCTTTTTGAATCCCCCCTTATACACGTATTTTTTGTATAAATTTACGAACATACGCCTTTTTCGCTTTCCTGTGGACGTAAAAGCCTGAATTCTCGGTTATTTTTCGGCTTGACTTTATGTTTAGATTTCTTTATATTAGAAAAAGATAAAAGTTTCACAATTAGGAAAATCTCACTTTTATCCTTGTTCTACGGAAATGGGGGTATTTCTATGACACGAGCAGCAGGACAAGACGAATCCTTATTAGACTATGCACTGCGGGAAATCAAAGCCCGTATCCAAAATGGCACCTACCCACCTGGTACCAAACTTTCCACACAGGAAATATCTGACTCTCTTGGCATCAGCCGTACACCTGTCGTTGCTGCCATCAATCGCTTGGTTGCCCAGGGTGTTGCTGAGGCAATCCCACGGCGCGGTACTATCGTGGCTCGGCTGAACGGCAGGCAAATCAAAGATATGATTGATGTTCGCCGGATGATTGAGGAATTTGCTATTCCCCTTGCCATCAAAAACATTGATTTTTATCCCAGTATTTTGCAGGAAATGCAGGAAGTAACGGAATATTTTACCGATAAAGAACTTCCGGATTATACTGTTTTTGCAAATCTGGATACCAAATTCCATCAGCTTTTCGTATCCTTAACCGGCAATCAGCAGCTGATGAATCTATACGAAATGAACTGGAGCGTTGGCGCCCTTTTCTATATGTACAGCGTTTCTAAAATGCCTTTGTCCCGTCATGTCAAAGCATTCAACCACCATAAAGAAATTTTTGCCGCCCTGCTCTCCAGAAATGAAGCGGATCTCCGCACAAAAATCATCGAGCATTTTAACATGATCTATGATTCCATAGAATGGTACGAATCACAGGTCAACAACATGGAAAAATAACTGAAAGTTGCTTTGGACAGCGCAACAAAAAACGAAAGTCTGGCTTATGATCCATTCAGGGAAAATACGCCAGACTTTTTGATTTCCACAAAAAAAGGCGGACATATCTTTCGATATATCCGCTCTTTATATGCTTTTATTCAGCTAAGAACCCAGGCAGCCAAGTTGTCAGTGCCGGAATATATGTGATCAACATCAGAATGATCAAAGACATCAGGAGCATAGGCGCAACAGCCTTCAATGCTGCCGAAAGTTTCGAACCTGCCAACTGGTTCCCCATCAGCATACAAATACCAACTGGAGGTGTAATCAGACCGATACACAGGTTGAAGGACATAACAATACCAAACTGGATGGTATCAATGCCAAATGCTTTCATCAAAGGCAGCAGCAGAGGTGTCATCATAACGATTGCCGCATTTGCTTCCATCAACATACCAATAATCAGGAACAGAATATTGATGAGCAACAGGATGACAATGGGGCTGTCTGTAAAGGACGCAAAACCATTGAGGATGGTTTCGGGCAGACCGGAAACCGTTACAACATAGCTGGAGGACTTAGACAGACCTACCATCATCAGGATAGTCGCTGTGGAGATGGAAGAATCAATCAAAACAGAACCGAAGTCCTTCAGTGTCATATCTTTATATACAAAGAAACTAATGAGCAATGCATAAATAACGGCTACTGCCGCAGATTCTGTGGGAGAGAAAATGCCGCCAAAAATGCCGCCCAGAATGATAACAGGCATCAACAATGCCCAAATGCCCTCTTTTACTGTACAAGCGATTTCTTTGGGAGATTTCCGTGCATGCGCAGGCAGATCATGCTTTTTGCCATAAAAAAGCGCATAGCCTACCAGAACCAGAGCCAACAGTACGCCAGGGATAACAGATCCCAAGAACAATTTTGATACAGATACCCCTGTAATACTACCATACACGATCAGTGTGATAGAAGGCGGGATAATGGGGCCCAGAATAGAAGCCATAGATGCAATTGCCGCTGCAAAATGTGCAGGGTATTTTTCTTCCTTCATGGCGGGGATGGTTGTACCGCCAACGGCAGAAACAGTGGCAACACCAGAACCGGAAATAGCACCAAACAACGCAGACGCCACAACAGTAACCAGTGCCAAGCTGCCTTTGATCCATCCAATAAACGCATTGGATATACCAATTAGTTTCCCTGTGATACTTCTTGACATGATATTACCTGCCAAAATGAAGAATGGAATGGCAAGCAGGGAGCTGGAGTTCATGCCGGCAAACATTTTCTGTGCCAGAATTTCAAAAGGCAGGTCTGCCATAGCCATGGCAATCAAAGCGGAAATCCCCAGAGAAAGATAAATAGGAATCCCTAACAGTGCCAGGATAATCAAACCAATGATGATAACTGCCCCAATGTTCATTTACACATCCGCTCCTTTCTTGCATTGTTTTAATTTTTCCACATTTTTTCCGATCACTTCGAAAGAAGTCAAAATCATCAGAACTGCGCCTAAAGGCATACATGCATAGGGAATTGCCATGGAAACCTGAAGCCCAGGTGTAATATTAACGGCACTGATCTTGCACAGAGAAATGGAATATACAAACAATACCGCCAAGAACAAAATCCCCAGGATTGTAACAATAATGGTATAAATATATTTTGTCCGTTCTTTCATCAGATTCAAAAATACGTCTACCTGCAAATGGCTGTTTTTCCGCAACGCAATGGCAGAACCAATAAATACATCATAGATAAACAGATAACGCGCCAACTCTTCACTCCAGGCATTGGACGCATGAAAAACATAACGAAGAACGACCTGATATGCAATGACAATGACCATAATTGCCGCTGTCACTACCAAAAATACCTTTTCGACAGATTCCAGACCGTCCAAAAATTTTGTATATTTTTTCAGCATAAAATCTTCCTTTCTGCTTATTTTCTACCTTAATTATGCAGCGCCTTCCACCGCATCATCCTGGACTGTGTCTTCCTGTTCAGCTGCGCCTTCCAGGTTTGGATCCATCGCTTTGATCCGATTTGCCCAGTCAGAAAGTTCGGGATAATATGTATCTACAAAGTCTGCATAGTAGTCGATGAATTCCTGTGTATCCACTTCCAGAACAGTACATCCATTATCAATGAGTTTCTGTTCTGTTTCTGCTTCTCTGTCCAGCATCAGGCTGTTCATCTGATCAGAAGCATATTCAGATGCTTCAATGGCTGCTGCCTGAATGTCTTCGGGCAAGCTGTTGAAATAATCGCGATCCATGATAAATACATTGGAACTGTATACATGGTTGGTTTTGATCCAATATTTACAAACTTCCTGGAACGCATAGTTATAACTGTCACTCATAGGGTTCTCCTGGCCTTCTACTGTATGCTGCTGCAAAGCTGTATACACTTCACTCATGGCCAAAGGCATGGGTGCTGCACCGATATACTGCCATGTTTTCAGATAAACATCCAGGTTAGGTGCACGAAGTTTAAAGCCCTTCATATCTTCCGGTGTTGTCAGTTCTTTTGTTGCTGTTACAATTCTGGCACCGCGATACATATTCCCCAACAGCTTAAAGTTCGTTTCTTCACCGATGACCTCTTTCATTTCATCACCAAGATCGCTTTCCCAAACTTTCATAAAATGGTCATAGCCACTGTAAATATAAGGCAATGCATCTACGTTTGCCAGATCTGTAAAGGTTGATAATGTTCCCACAGATTCACACATAATATCTGCTACACCAATAGGCATACACTCCAACACTTCTGAAGTTGTACCTAAGCTGGCACCGCCATAAAGTGTAACCTCTACTCTACCATTTGTAATTTCTTCGATTTTTTCTTTGAAAAAGACTGCACCATCATATGCCGCATCACCAGCGGAACTGTTCAGTGCCATTTTCCAATGATATTCCGCTGTATCATCTGTTGCAGATGAGCATCCAGAGAAGCATCCAACCGCCAAAGTCATGGTCGTAACTGCTATGATCAATCCTTTTACCTTCATGTAAGAACCTCCTTATTTTTTGAGAAAGGTAACTTCTCATGTAATAAAAAATACAAAATAAGTAAAATTGAATTCATTTTTACCAAAATAGCATCTTTTTTAGTACATGTCAATTACAAAACCCGTTAATTTTATATTTTTATGCATAAAGTCTATATATTTTTTTCATACATTTTTCTTTTCCTTTAATACACTCTATGTGAATTTTATAAAACAACGAATTTTCCCGGATATACATATACACAATATCCAATTCTCAGGTTCCAACATATGGTTTCTAATTTAACAAACGAAATTCTTACAAAAAATGGTGTAAAGAATGAATCCATTTTTAGGTATTTCAACTTTTTTCATATTATACATTTATACCAATACGCCATATAAAAACTGAGATAAGTCACCGAAAAAACCCCTAAAACTCCTTTATGAATATTCCCTTTTTCTGTTCTTTCATTACTGTATGTATACAATGGCTCCGCTCAAAGCATTTGCTATTTGTCCTGAAGCTATTTTTTTGAATTTGTCTAGATCTGAACAATTTTTTTGTAAGACATCCTATTTGCAGCCTTCCAAAAAAGACAATGAGAAATTTTTTCTCAATGCCTTATCATTGATTTTCATTATTCATAGATTTTTTATATAAAATTTATTATGTAAGTTAATTGTATTTTTTTGATCTCAAATCTTCAATATTTTTAATGTAAATTTAATGCATAATTTACATTAAATTGATATTGTATGTTCCACAAAAAATTATCTTGTTTTCTGAAACCAACGGAGTCTTATAAAACCAATTCTATGATCTGGTGGATCTGACAGCAGAGCATATACCGCTATTTTCTTTTATAACAAAGTAGAAACACATTTTATAATATTCTTTTTTAAACGCTCTGTCTCACACGATATAAGCCCCTTTCAGGCGTTATATTGGTTCTGGGCATGTTCTTATTCCTATATCATTCGTTCCTTTCCCCCTCTATTTTTCTGCAAAAAAAGGCAGTGAGTACGCACCTCACTGCCTTTTCGCCATTTTCATCAAATAGCCTTACATTTCATTTATAATTAGGGATTAGGAGTTTTTTAAGTCACAATCAATAACGTTCAAATTGTTTGCGCCAGCCTTTCAGCTGAGAGTGATATTTTTGTTTACACGTTCTATCATAAATTGCCGATTTATGAGTTTGTTGAAACAAATGCTACATTATTTAAAGAAAAGTTCGTAAACTTCATCTGTGGGCATATCTTCGCCAGTGAACAGTTTGAATGCAGCAGCGCCCTGCCACAGCAGCATACCGATACCGCCAACAGCAACTTTACAGCCAGCTGTTTTTGCATCCTGCACGAATTTTGTTTCCTTTGGATTGTAAACAACATCTGCTACAACCAGATCAGGACGGAATACGGAAGTATCTTCAATGAGAGACTGACCATCCAAAGGTTTCATACCTACTTTTGTTGCGTTTACCAGAATATCGCTGTCTTTGATTTCAGCATACAGTTTTTCTGTATCTTCCAGAGGATATACGTTTACATCGCATTCCGGCAGCATTTCTTTGATTTTTGCTTTTGTGTGTTCTGCATTTGCATAGAATTCGTCAACTCTGTTAAAGATGGAGATTTTTGCTGCACCATCCAGAGCAGACTGTACCTGAACTGCGGTTGCAGCGCCACCAGCACCCATAATGGTCATTTTTTTGCCTTTGACGTCTACACCATTTTCTTTCAGGTTTCTAACAAAGCCCATACCGTCTGTGTTGTTACCATAAAGTTTGCCGTCTTTGACAACAACTGTGTTGCATGCACCAATCAGTTTTGCTGCATCAGACAGTTCGTCAACCAGTTCAGCTACTTTTGTTTTGCAGGGCATTGTTACGTTAAAGCCTTTGCAGCCCAAAACACGCAGAGCCTGTACAGCTTCTTCTGTTTTTTCCAGAGGAATATCGTAAGCCAGATATGCGTTGTCCAGACCTGTTTTCTGGAAGCTATAATTATACATTGCTGGAGAACCAGAATGTCCTACTGGTGTACCAATCAAACAAAACATGCCTGTTCTGCCGCTAATTCTTCTTTCCATGTCATGTAACCTCCTTACATTTATCACATATATCGATTATTCCACCACTGTGCATGTGCTTAATTCAGAGGGTTTCACTCTCAGTGCACCCAGCTGCGGCACAATTGTCTGGAAATAATCTGTGCTGCGGTGATATTCCACCGCCTGTTCGTCTTTGTATTTTTCAATAAAGAAATATACCTGTTCATCATTTTGATCCACCACCAGATCGTAATAGATACAGCCTTCTTCCTGTCTGGTATTTTCAATCATTTTCTTTGCCAGCTCTACAAATTCCTGCTGTTTCCCTTCCTGAACGGTGTTTTTCGCGATCAGTAAAATCATGAAGCGCACCTCCTATTATTTTTCGGGCATTGCTTCAGGCCATGCTTCAGCCAGAACTTTTACTGTGTTGTCGAAGTTATATTTTGCAGCTTCTGCTACACCCTTTGCCAGGATTGCATCGCTGATAACTTCAACGCCCATTGCTTTGGGTTCTACGCCTTTTTCTCTCAGCATACGGCAGAATGCAGCTGTATCGCCATAGCCTGTGCCGGGAGCCAGTCTGTCATGCATGGATTCGTCACGCAGAATGGATTTTGCGTAAGCTCTGTCATGTACGTCGTTGATCTGAACAGCAACGATTTTGTCAGCAGGGATATCTTCCAACAGAGCCAGATCGATAGGCTGGTTTGCTCTTACCCAGTGCCATGTATCCAGGATCAGTTTTGCATTGTCGCAGCCGCTGCCTTTTACAACTGCCCAAGCTTTTTTGATATCGGGCAGACCGCTGTAAGGCATGGGTTCTACGCCGATTGTGTATTTACCAGCTCTGTGGCACAGTTCTTTCAGCTTCTGTGCTGTATGTTCTACGGAGTAGTTTTCCATCAGACCACAGTTGATGTGATTTACGCCAAACAGTGCGCACATATGGAAGCACATCTGTTCTTTGTATTTCTGTTCGTAAGAACGAACATCATCAGCCCACTGTACGATGTATTCTACTTCTGTTACTTTCATATCGTATTTTGCCAGAATGTTCAGAATGTCTTCATCGAACAGACCTTCGTTCAGTGCATCTACATAAGTTTCAGCACGCAGACCAATGCCTTCGAAGCCAGCTTCTTTTGCAGCTTTTACTCTTTCTTCGAATGTGCACTGATCGCCCAGTGTCCAAGAGCTTACTGTGATAGGGAATTTTTTAGACATAATTCATGTTCCTCCTTAAAATATTGCATTTCTTTGATAGCTTATTTTGTATTTTGTAGTGAAGAAAGCTTTTGCAGCAGTTCTTCACAAATTTCCACAATGTCTTTCTCTGTTGTGTCGATGCAGATATCCGCAGCCGCTTCATATTTTTCTCTGCGACTTTCCATCAGATCGCGAATAAAGTCCACACGCATATTTCCATTGAGCAGTGGGCGTTCTGTACTGTCTTTGACTCTGTCAAAAATTGCTTCCGGTGTTGCTGTCAGCCACACCACATAGCCGCTCTTTTTCATCAAAGCCACATTTTTTTCTCTCAGAGGCACACCACCGCCGCAGGAAACTACCATATGCCTCTTTTCCTGCAGAGAAATCAGCGTATTGCTTTCACAATTTCGGAAATATTCCTCACCATGCACCGCAAAAATATCTTTGATGGACATGCCTTCTTTTTTCTGAATATGAGCATCCATCTCCATGACTTCCATCGCAAGCAGATTTCCCAGACAAGCGGAAACCGTTGTCTTCCCGGCACCCATAAAACCAATCAGCAAAATATTTTTGTCGAAAAGTTCTTTTGCCTGTATCCGTTTGCTGTTTTCGATGATCCCTTCAAAAATATGTAAAATTTCATGACGAAATACAGAATCCTTCGTGCTGCGCTTGATTGCATCCAGCTGCTTCTTCTCCTGTTCCGGCTGCAATACCGGAATACCATATTCTCTTTTGTATGCAGTAATTTCTTTGATGCATTCCATTCGTGTTTTTAAAGCATCTGTAATGGCTGCATCACATTGCGCGATTGTTTCACGCAATTGTTCCAATCTGTCTTTTTCCTGTTCCATTCGATTCCTCCCTTCGAAGGTTTTCAAATCATGTTTTGCAAGACTGGGTTTGTCTTTTCACAACCTAAGTGTACGACAATTTTCTGATAAATTCTAATTGATTGTTTTTGTGTTTTAATAGACAATATTTATCTAATATAGTATACTGAGTTTAGAAAACAAAACGGATTTGAAACAGAAAGGTGAGCGACATGAATTTATATCATTTACGGTATTTTATGGTATTGGCTGAGATGCAGCATTTTCGGAAAGCATCAGAAAAACTTTGTATTACCCAGCCTAGCTTAAGTCATGCTATTTCCCAATTGGAGTCAGAACTTGGGGTATCCCTTTTTGACCGTCAGTCACGTTCATCCGTTTTGACAAAGGAAGGACGTCAGTTTCTGGATTACGTGCAGAGATCTCTTTCCATACTGGATGACGGCGTATCTGTCATGCAGAAGGCGTCCAAGGGTGAAGGCATCATCAAACTTGGATTTTTGCGTACATTGGGCACTTCTTTCGTACCGGAAGTTGCCGCATCTTTTTTGGAAACAAAGCCGGATAAATCTATCCAATTCGAATTTTTCTCTGGAATCACCAGTTCTCTGCTGGATGGCTTGAAACAGGACAAGTACGACGTTGTATTCTGTACCAAGATCGATCAGGAAGTAGATATTGATTTTACACCCGTGGAAAAACAGGATTTAGTGCTGATTGTTCCCAGAAATCACCCTCTGGCAAATCATCACAGCATTGACCTTTCAGAAACACTGCCCTATCCGCAGGTTTATTTTTCCAAAGGTTCTGGACTTCGTTCCATCATTGACAAACTCTTTGAAAAAATCGACGGAAAGCCTACCGTTGCCTATGAAATCGAGGAAGACGAAGTTGTTGCCGGTCTGGTATCCAAAGGATTTGGCATTGCTGTTGTACCCTATATGGAGCAGCTTCTGCGGCTGAATGTAAAGATTATTCAGATTTCCTCTCCTGCATGGGAAAGAAATTTCCATATGGCTACGCTGAAAAACAAATATCTCTCCCCTGTTGTGCAGGAATTTCGTGAATTTGTTTCCAAGAATTATCCCAAATAACCATCGTTTTGTACAAGTCACCTCTAGTCGCACACATCTTTTCAAAATCCTACTCTGAATATTTAAGCTGGAGACCAAAGATTGGACTAACAAGAAGCATCGTGGGAGCTTACATCAAGTTGGCATACGCACTCAGCTTATATCGTTGTGCTTCCTTCATTTGATTAATATTTTTATAACAATTATGAGCTTTTCCAGTTCCTATTTGTACTCATTCAGCTACAATGTACATATTTTAATTGTATCCCCTATTTCTTTTAAGTACTCTAATATTAATTGTTAGTTTTTATTTTAATTGCAGTCAACTAGTAATCGAATATCTTTTACTAATTCTTTAAATTTTTCATATTTCTCAAAAAAATCATTTAACCACATATAATAATCATCTTGATTAAAATCTGTATTTTTAAAATAAGAAAGACGACTTACTAAAATTTCTTTCGAAGCTGCATTAACCAACCTAAAATTCGCACTGGGTACAGTCGTATAATCCAGTGTATGATTGTATATAAATTTATCAGCAATTAAAATCATATCAGATAAAGCATCGTCTAATTTCCAATTTATAAATATATGTTCCTGTTGTCTACAATAGTCTATTATTGGTTCAATAAAATCTGTAAAAATTGTAGTTGTTAAATAGTCAAAACCAAATTGTTTATTGTATTTTCTCATCAATTCAATGGAGCGAATAAAATTTATAGCTCGCTGATAGTCAGAGCCATACGAAAGCTTGCGAACTGTACAGTGTGGAAGTTTCTTCTGGACAAGTTTTTTTAGAATAATTTCCTCAGCAATTATGAAACTTGTTTCTTTTAATCTTTGCAGCAATTCAGCATTCGTTTTAAAATAATAATAAGAAACTTGGTCTGCTATTAATTCCTTTATAAGCTTATTATCATTAAAATCATTTGACATTAAATATACATGAATTGGTATTTGATTTTCTTTTGCAATCCTATATTCTTCATGTGTTCCAGATATTCCCCAATCTGTTTCTGTTCCATAATTTTCTTTCATTATAAGTATTAAAAAATCAGCCTCTAATATATCCTTCCGATATGTCATAGGTTCGGTAGATGGTGTAAGATTACTTTCATATAAAAGTGGTTCCGCACCTAATTCAATAAAATGTTTTTTGATAGCTTTTCTTAAATTTTCGTTATCAATAAAAGTTGAACTGATAAATATACGAGGTTTAAATGCCATATTCTGTTCTCCATTCTTAGTATTTAAAAATAATATTTTATAAATATATTGTGTGTAATTATTTTCAGATCTAAAGCGACTATTATTGATTAAATCTGTTGATACAAATTACCGTTCATATCCACCAAGATTTTAAGATCTTTATGTTTGCTCGATATTTAAACACGACACACAAAGAAACTATCTATTATAAAAATAGTCGCAAAAAAGCTATCTATATATCAGCAACAAAGATTTTCACTATGATAAAAGTTTCAAGAGAACACTGGCTTATCTATACCAATTCGACATAAAAATGTAGCTCTCTTTGTAAAGAATACAAAAGTCTTAGCCCTCTTTCCGTGTTAGACCGAACATTACATAATCATATACTCATATACCGATGAAGTAATAAATGTACAAACAAATCTAAAACCTTCAAGATTACACATTTAACTTTTATTTATTTTCCATTTTGTTCTCAAATATTACTGCTTCTATTTCCTTTACACACTTATCAACATCTTTTTTAATTTCACTTTCCCATATTCTAATGACTTTCCATCCCATTTCATTGAGCTTTTTTGTTATTTCATCGTCTCGTTCAATATTACGTAAGATTTTCTTTTTCCAAAACTCCGAATAACTACTGAGTTCTTCTTCAAGTGACTTCATTCCCCGAATCACCCAATTATGCCCATGCCAAAAATCACCATCGCAAAACACAACTACTTTTACTTTTGTGAAAACAATATCTGGCGTTCCTGGAAGATTTTTATAATTAACTCGATATCGCATATTTTTTTGCCATAACGCTTTTCGTAACATCAATTCCGGTTGAGTGTCTTTAGATTTGATTGATGACATTATTTTATGAGTCGTTTCCGGTGTTCTCACTTAAATTCACCTCTTCCAATAATATTAATTACTCATGTAGAAATGTTCATAATTATAAATTCTAATTTATTGAATTTTGTTTGATACTTTCATAATTTCGATTACAAAATATGGTCATCCATTCTCTTCCTTTTCAAGATGTTCAACTATCCATTAAAATATAATTTCTAAAATCTCTTTCATTATTGTAACACGTTTCAATTATATTTCTAAAATCAATTGGGACCTGATACTTTCAATGATTCTTTAATATTTGCATAGGATGTACGAAAAAACAGCATTGATAAGGCATCCATTGATATGTTGTAATCAACGGTTGAACTTCTCGAAACAGCATCACTCCAAGTTAAAATTCTTCTTTTAAGCTCATCTCCTCGTATTGGAAGTTTTTCCTCTAATACGGGTCTATCTTTCATAGAAACTAAATGGATGAAATAGTCAATATTATTCTTAACTCGTCGAAAAACACCCGGAAATCTAATTTCAGAACCATCTGGCATTCTCATAAGTTCTTGTCCCCCAGCGGAAAACTGATCTCTTATATGAGAGTCGACCACCCCCTGAGACGTAAGCCATAGAGCATATCTATCATAGTCACCTCCAAATACTTCTGGAAAATACACACATCCATATACGGTATATCTACGTTTTTCTTCCGGAAGAACATTTCTCCAAAGTTTTATGGTGGCGGAGACTGTTTCATCGGCGGAATCACCTGCCCACCAAAGACTTTCACCCGGCTTAAGTCTGCTGCGATAATATTTAGATACTGGAGCAATAGGATTATCCATTTTTCTAAGTTCGTCATATGGAATACCTATTTTATCAAAAATTGTTTCTCCCTTATGTAGCCGCATATCAATTAAATATCGAGGCATATGAGTAACAGCTATCCCATATAAGCACTCCTCATACGGCTTTGACATAAACTCTACGGGATTTCCACCAAGTTTTCCAAATGTCATATATATTCTTTCAACATCTGATAAACGAGTAGTTTCCATAATACTACTCCCAGTAGATGTCCAATGATTTTCTTTTGTACTTTTAACTTCGACTCCATAAAACTTAGCTGCAACAATATCCGGAAATTTTTGTCCAGACACTTTTTCGATCGTATTTTCAAAAGGTGTCCCCTTAGAACACTCCTCAAGCGCACATTTAACATCATCTTCTAGCGGATTACCACCACGTGTAATATAGTATTCAGGACGTTTTAACGCATCTTCATTTAACAAAATGTCTGTACAAGCCATTAATGACTTAAACTCCGACAAACTTGGTTTAGGATTAATAGATACTATCATAAACACTCCTCCTCAAAGTATAGCAACCATTTCGACTCAATATTTTTTGCGATATTATATGCTAGAACACAAGGTACCGCATTTCCTATAATTTTATAAGCGCCGCTAGAAGATACACTTGGGTGGGTATTCGTTTTCGGAATAATAAATTGATAATCATCTGGAAATGTTTGAATCCTAGCACATTCTCTTACTGTTAATCTACGTTCATTCAATCCGTTTCTTAATTCTACATCATTTTTTCCACCATGTTCCTTGCTTAATCTACGATACTCAATATTCCCATGATGTTCAGATCGAATAGTAGGACCTACAGAATTCAACTTAACTTCGGTCTGTCCCTGACAATGAGAACCCATATATTTTGCCTTTGAATATTTCTGCTGTGATAAATCTAATGAATATTCCGGTTCTAATAATCCAATAAATGCATCTTCACATGTAACAACCGGAAACTTATCGTAACCGTGTGTTTTAACTGGATAAGGATCAAATTCTTTTGGAATCAAATCCTTACTCAAAGCTTTAAATGCCTCTTTTTTTAAAGCGTTCTTTTTAAATCCGAAGAAAATCACACGTTCTCTTGACTGCGGAACCCCATAGTCCGAAGCACAAAGTACTTTTGCCGGAACCACCAAATAACCATTTCCACCAGCTTTTGAGAAGTCATGCTCAATCACTTCTTTGACATCCTCTAAATTAGTAAGACCTTTTACATTTTCCGCAATAAATAACTTTGGTTCCGTTAAAGTTATTACTTCTCTCATCCACATATATAGTTGACCTCGGTTCTCAACAGATGGTTCATCATTATCTAAAACTGTACCAATATGACTCTTATTAGAATTAAAACCAAGACGCTTCCCCGCAACAGAAAAATCTTGACAAGGAAAACCTCCTGTAACAATATCAATATTGGTGGGAAATACATTTTCTCCACTATGCGCTTTTTTGACTAAATCAACTATACTTTCAAGGTGATATATTAAATTCGCATTTTCTTTTCTCTTAGAAAAATACTCTACCCAAGCCGTTTTTGCGTCTGACAAAATATCATTTGCAAAAACTGTATTAAAAACTGTGGGAGAAACCCTGACCCAGTCCCCATAATCTTCTTTGATCCAATCAGGATGCATTGAGATATTAATTGATTTTTTCAGGCACAGAAAGTCTCCCTCAAAACCAATATCCATACCACCGCACCCAGAAAATAACGAAAGTAAATTCATTGTCCAACATTCTCCTTATTAATCATTATAAACTCAAGAATATCATTTGGCGTGCAATCTAGAGCAATGCATATTTTTCCAACACATTCAAGAGAAACTGATTCACCTTTGCTCAGGTGTGCCAATGCATTACTACTAATTTTCGCCTTTCTCATAAGATCCACTTTTTTCATTTTTTTATCAATCAAAAGTTTCCATAATCTATCATAGGAAATTAACATATTTATCACCACCTCATAAAATAATACCATTATAAGCACAGATTCTCAACGAAATTTCTTAATTTTCAAATTATTTTCCGCTTTATAGATTAAAATTTGTAAAATCAGTTATTCTAACATAAGGCTCCAAAAATTCCATATCGATTCTACATCTTTCCATTTAACATAATGCGATTTGTTTGTGCCACCTCTACGAATTAGTTTTCTAATCTTACCTCTCTCAGAAAAGTCCTTTTTTCAAATCCGCCTCTCTGTTTGGCTTTTTCTTTTCTGACCTGCTCCAGTTCTTCTACGCTCCAGCCCCTTGCTTTCACGACAGCATACATCACTTCCAGAAGGTCTGCCAGTTCTTCCAGAGACTTGCTTTCTTCATACTCATTCAGTTCTTCCTGGAGTTTTTCATCCAGCAGTGTAAGATAGTCCTCTGAAGAAAGCACTTCACATACGCACTGCTTACCGTCGTTCTCTATAATCTCTGGGATACGATCCCGCACTAATTTATGATATTTCTTAACCTTCACCGTATATCCTCCTCAAAACTTTTAAGGCTATAAACCTAACTCCTTCTTCAGCTTTTTTTCAAATTCCTTTATCTTCAGCCAATCAGCGTCCAGATTCTTCATCAACTCTTCTTCATCTATACTTTCGTCAATTTTCCTCTTGCTTGTATGGAAATGATTTCTCCACTGCCAGTTTTCTTTTTTCATTTTCGCTGGAAAAATCTCATTAATCCGATCACATATTTTTCGTAAATCATCTGGGATATTTTTTGAGCTTACTGCAAACTGTATCTTATAATCATATCCACCATGATTCACTATCTCATAGAAATAAAAATTCTTTGTATTCCATCCGCTCAAAACATTTTCTGCATCCGGCAGTATTTCTGATATCGTTTTTGTTTTGAATCGAATAAACGTCTTGTTGCTTGTTTCAAGATCTGCAATCAGTTCACCTTTATCAGTCATTCCTCTCAACCATTTATGGAATATATGAGCAACATCCATAGCACGGTCAGGTTTATATTCAAAAATCAAATCCAACGCTTTTTTATGTTTTGCGTAAATTTCTTCACATATTTTTGCAAGCTTTTCATCACCCACAATATCCCTCCTAATGACATCCAGATAATTAGAAATCAAAACAGAAACCTCTGGACTTAAATTCGATTTCTCATAACATTTTTCAATGATTTCCAAAACATTCTGGTAGCTCATGGAACACCAATATAAGGAATCATTTCCTTCTCTCCCATCCGGTGAAAGATAAATAAGCACTTTCTGATACTCGGGGTAAGCATCATAAATCCATTTCCGATATCTTTCCAGTTGACGATAGCCTTCCCCAGAATCAATTTTATTCTCGATGCATAGCACGATTTTTGATTGTTTTGACACTGCTAGGATATCTAAGTGATTCCACTCTCTGTATACGCAAAAATCCTCATATGTAATTTTCAGCAAATCAAATACGGACAACTCGCATCCACCAGAAACAATGGCAAAACGGATAAATTCCTCCATTATATTCTTTTCTAATCCATGATTTTCATTGGGGTCTAAAAGCCAAGCCAACATATTGCTGTGTCTAATTTCCACTCTGGTAATTTTTAATACATCAAACAGATTAAAAGAATCAGACCATTCCGCAAGCTGATCCAGACAAGAAATATCCAGAAGGAATTCTTTTAACGCCTGTTCATTTTCATTGTAAATCTCTTGATTCATTAATCATCCCATGCCCTTCTGTTTTTCTCTCTACTGTGCTAGTTTGATTGAAATTACCCTATACAAGCATTATGCCACAGTTCGCAAAAAAATACAATTTCTGCCAGCACAATATTCACATCCCATCATATTTTTATCCTCCAAAAAAACTCCTTAATGCCAGCACCGACGTCTGCGGAAAATCCCATGTTTTCTAAGCAAACTCCCGCTTTTTTCTTCCTGTGACGCACGAACCGACGTCTGCGGTACAATACCAGCACCTGCAAAAAATCCCCACACTGTGGGGATTTGAGGGCTTTTTTGACCGGCTTGATGCCGGTCTTTAACCTGCAATCATTTTTCGCACTTAAAATTGCTCAAAATATATCACATTTTGCGATGCATTCAAATTCGTTTTTCCGCCGTTTTCTACCAACATGGGGTATTCTTCACCTTAGAAAGAAAACGCCACACAAGGGCGTACAAGGGCACACAGGGCATCCTTTACTGTTAATAGCGTCGCCCATATTCTATCTTTACCCATCTCTCGAAAAGCGAGGAAATGTCCAACCCCTCTTGACATCCCTCTCCACAAGAGTTTATATACCACAAGCGGCTCTGCCGACTTCAAACAAACGGAGGTCATGTTATGGACATACTGCAATCGTTTCTTTCTCTTTCTGATCAGTCTCCACCTACTTTTCGGGAAATATTCCGTTCTTCGCAGGAGCTGCGTTCTGCTCTTGGCATGAAATCTTACTTATTGGATCACTATTTATCTTTGTTTTTCCAGATAGTATCCCAGATGGATTTCATTGTTTTGCAGGACGAAGCGCAAGTTGCCATGGGAGAAATGCATCGTCTATTCTCTGATACCAACGGAGAAGCATCACCCAAAATTTCTGCCATCCTGGAGCAATTCTCTTGTCAGGAGGCATCCACGAAACAAAATCTCTGCCTGATATCCACAGCGGATTTTATTTTTGAACAGTCCCTTTTGGATTTTCTTGCGGAAAAAAATTCTCTTTTCTCTTCCGTGGATACCATAGAACTCCAGCAGACAGAGAACAAAATCAGAGAGTACATCGGCAAAGAAAAGATGGACGCCTTTCAAAATATCCTGCTTCGTCGATTTCTCCCCTGCTCTCCGCTCCAACTTTTCACCCAAACCATCACCACAGAGCTGGTCAAACGATTCCTGACCAGAGATTTGGAAACTGATCAAGAGGTCTTTCGATTATTCTTGAAACGTTTTCACCCATGAAAAAAAGCGGCTTGGGGGCATCTTCATAAGAAAACAAAAGGAAGTCCAAATCCTTATCATATAAAGGATTCTGGCTTCCTTATTTTTACTTAAATTACATTTAGTATGTTTTCTTCTGAAGACAGCCGTCGCAATTCCTCTTAAGAAATCGAAAAAAAGAAAAACCATTGTTTTCTTAAGAGGAAATTGCTTTTCCAGCCGCTTTTTTACGTCTTAATCATTTTCTTCCAGTCTTTTTCGTTTCCTGCTCTGATAAACATGATACTGATTCCTACACCGATGAGAGCAGTAGGCACTCCGAACATCCTCCCGATAGAAATATTTTCCGCAATGTTTACAAGACGCAACCAGATTTTCCTCCTGTCCCAATGCCACGACACAAGCAGTTTCTACTACCAATTTTAGGCTATCAAACACCCAACAGGCACCTGGTACAGGATCATACCGCAACACATAAGGGACGCCTGGATGATAAAAACTCTCTATCCTTTTTCGCAGAATCATTTTTTCCCAAGGCTCATAGTTGGAGTCTTCCAGCATTTCTTTGGTACGGAAATGCTCAAACATCTCCTGCAGAAAAGGGATGATCCAGTCCACTGGCTCGCAATAATTTTTAGAAAACATCAAATCATATATGGGAGAACGCCCTTGCTCTTGCCCAGCTCCCAAAAGTTTTTCTCCATTTGGTTCCACTTGAAACTGCTCCAAATATTTTTCTGTATCTTTAGTGGTGCTGGAAAATAAAAAATATTCATTTTCCGGCAGCAAAACTTCGGACTCCAAATAAAAATATGGATTCACCGGCAGCGACGGCATCCACCCCAGTAAGCCATACTTGGAAACAAAATCAAGAGCCGCCGCAGTCATTTCCTCCCCACTCTTTGCATCCGCAATGCTTTTTCCCATATTCAGAACATCCGCAATCAGCGTTTCTTCCTTTTCCACAGGGTCATACCACACCAGCACAGCGTTTTCGTCCGGGGCAATATAGTCCTGTCCATGGCGTTTGATGATACGATAACCGGAATATTTCACCCATGTGGAGATTCGGTTCTCATAGATTTCTTTTATTTTTTTCATGGCTTCTGCCGCCTTTCTAGCACGATATTTTCATATGTTCCCTTGCACGTTCCCTTAGTTTTCGGATATTCCGCTCGCTGCTCCCCAACAGTGCGGCAATATCTTTCACGGAAAACCCATGGATATAAAACAAAAAAACAACTTTTCTCTGCATTGCCGTCAATGTTTGCAGCGATTTTGCCAGCCCGGCATTTCCAGTCAGCTGGTACAAATCTGCGGAACTTCTGGAGAAAATCCATTCCAGCCAATTCTCATCTGTATCGGATAACTTCAATTTTATTTCAGAAGAAAGATATTCTTCCTTTTCATTCTGGCACTCACAAAGAGTCATATCCAGCATATTCCGTTTTTCTTTGTGCCTTCTGTTATTGCAGTTCTCCGCACGATCCAATTCATCCAGCACAGGTTTCCATTGTTCTATCACCACTTTTTCCTGTTCTGTCAGTCTTTCTTGCTCCATTAAATCACGATACGTATCAATAATCAACACCTCCCGCAAAAATATTTTCAATTTGTGATACCGTTTTTTGTGTTTTCACCGTCTTTATGATATAAGTAATAGTTTTATACATTTCTCCTATTACATTTCTATAACTAAATGGTACTACACGACAATGAAAGTGAGGGATAGATTATGACGCAAAATTCAGCAAGAAACGACTATTTTCGTATGTTTCGTTCCTATCCGGATGTGGTTCATGTGGACGAATTACGTGAGATGTTAGGCGGTATTGGCAGGACAACTGCTTATGCCCTTTTGAAAAGCGGTCGCATCGAATCCATAAAAATGGGACGGGTTTATCTGATTCCCAAAATCAACGTCATTCGATTTTTATGCGAATCAGAAAAATAAATGGTCACAACGGATTTTATAGAAAAGAAAATCCGAAAAAGAGTGGCAAAAGTCATCCGACCATAGTAATATACCCAAACACCTGAGACAGATGATTTCTAAAGAAAGGAGCGATTTTATGGTAACAGGAAGTATTTATGAAAGAAAAGGCATCTATTACGCCATCGTCAGCTATTATGTGGACGGCAGAAGAAAACAAAAATCTGTCAGCACAGGCTTGCCAGTGAAAGGAAACAAACGTCGTGCTTTGGAATTTCTGGAGAACCTGAAACGGACATACGAAACGAAAGAATCCATGGAAAATATGGATGGCAGTCGGCTTTTGATGACGGATTACATGGATGAATGGCTGAAAATCGTAAAACCTTTGGTGGAGCGAGCCACTTATAAAAGTTATGACAATATGGTCTCTGCTCGTATCCGACCCCATTTTGAAAAACTGAATCTGCTTTTGACAGAAGTAGAACCGAAGCACATCAAAATGCTCTATGACGAGATTTTGGAACAAGGCTATACCACCAATACGGTCATCCATTATCACGCAGTTCTCCATCAGGCACTTGCCTATGCTGTGAAAAATGATTACATACTCAGCAATCCTGCGGATCGGGTAAAACGTCCCAAGAAGAACAAACACATTTCCAGTTTTTATACCAAGGAGGAAATTTTGACTTTGCTGGATATTGCCAAAGACGATCCCATTTACATCCCCATTGTTTTAAGTTCCTACTATGGATTCCGCAGAAGCGAAACTTTAGGGATGCGTTGGAGTGCCATTGATTTTGAAAACAAGACCATCACCGTCAATCACAAGGTCACAGAGCTAACTGAAAACGGAAAAACCATTGTTTACGCAGAGGACAAACTGAAAACAAAATCCAGTTATCGTACCCTGCTCCTGATTCCCGTTGTAGAAGAAAAACTGTTGGAACACAAAGCAAAACTGGAACGAAATCAGAAATTATTTGGAAACAATTACTGCAAAGAATATATGGATTATGTTTGCGTAGACGAAATGGGCAAGCTGTTCCGCCCTAATTTCGTTAGCGACCACTTCTGCTGGTTATTGAAAAAATACGGATTGAAAAAACTCACATTCAAAGAACTGCGTCACAGTTGTGCCAGTATGCTGGTAGCAGAAGGCATTCCAATGAAATCCATTCAGGAATGGCTGGGGCATTCCAACTTCTCTACTACGGCGGACATCTATTCTCATATTGATTATCACGCAAAACAGCAGTCCGCCACTGCTATCGGTAATGCATTGCAGAGTAAAAAAGATTGAAAGAACTTATGGAAGCGTATCGAAACAAAAAAAGAAACCTTGAAAAATCAAGGTTTCTAAAGCGGAAGCGGTGGGATTCGAACCCTCTTACATTCCATCGTACTTATGAACTTACAAATCCCATAACTTCAACTTTTCGTTGATATTCCGCCATTTATAATACATTTCACGGTCGCCATTTTTGAGATTTCCGTTTCATATTTGAACAAAAACAATCACATATGCAACACGCCATGCAACACGCCATGCAACACGCCGCAAAAAATAGGTGTGTTTTTTTATTTATTTCTCTGCATAATCGCCATTGTCCGCAGCATATCATCACTCAGATGCAGTGCATTTTTGTCTGCATAACATCCATTATTGATCTGCTCCTGTACCATAGGCTTTGCCCATGTAGGCACTTCATTGATGTTTTCATAATACTTTGTCACTTCTTCCACCAGCCTTTCTTTGAAATCGTTCCACATCTGCACATTATCCACCATAGGCGCCGGGCAATTTTTCCCGGTCACATCAAAATGCCGGATGACCCGTTCCACAGGCACACCATATTTTTTCATGAGCAACCGAACCAGTGATGCTGCATTTTCCAGTGTCTTTTCCGTAAAATCGTATCTGCCGTTTCTCACTTCGTCACACAGCTCCACAGAAATGGAATTGCTGTTGGTACACTTCCCATAGAACTTCCCGCCGCCTGTCTGCCCGCAGTTTGGATATTTTTTCCCGCCTACACTCCATGCGACATAATTGTCAGGTACACTTTGGGTAATACTGTCACCGTCGACAAAATAATGAGCGGATGCGTTCACGACATTGTTGTGGAAGTAACTTCCGTTTCCTTCGTCGCTATCCCCATCGTTTGCCGTGTAATGTACTACAATGTACTCGATCTTGCTTCTTTTCCCTCCATAATTTGCAGGGTTTGCCAGATTGACTTTAATCGGTACCATTGTCCTCCTCCTTTCCCTTCTGGTACTGGGTACCAAAATAGAAAGCGATCACAACGCTGAAAATGGTCAGGAACTGTTCCCCACTGATATGCCCTGTAATAGACAGGTACGCAAATACCAATGTCAAAACCAGTGTCACAATGCTTTTCACTGTCAAAAGATTCTGAATATTCACTTCTTTCATTCCCATCCTCCTTTCACTTCTTTATTGCTCCTTCACATCCTGCGCCTATCAAAAACCCCAGGATAAATGCACATACAACTTCCAGCATCACACACCGCCTCCTTTGTTCTGCATCATGTTTTCATAGACAATTCCTCCTTCTGTGTTCTCTTTCACGGATTTCATGGTATACCCCGTCTTGCTAACGCCCCATGCCGCCCATGGCAGCGTCACCATAGCCGTCAGCCATGGAAAAGCCGCGTCAAATGATTTTAATACACAAAGATACGCCAGCCCCAATACACCCAATGTATTTACCCACAAAAGCGCCATTTCCATGTTCATGATTTTTTTTGAAAATTCTTTTTTCTTTTTCTTGATTACTTCGTATTCAGACAATGTTCTCCACCGCCTTTTGATGCAGGTACTCCTTCTGCTGATGTTTCACCGCTTCCGCATATTCCAGCGCCTTGTGCATATCCCCGTTGCATTTTGCGTCAGGAATCCGCTGCACTGCCCTTGCCGTTGCTTCTCCCAGTGCCATGGCTGCATTGTTGCTGCGGATAAGATATAACTCAAACTGTTCTCTCGCCTTTTCTTTTTGCTTGTGCTCCTGGTCCCGCGCTTTTCTTCTTTCTTCCTCTAATTTTTCCCGTTTCTGGATCTTATACATCGTGTACGCCGCCAGAAAGGAACAAATGGAAGAAAGCCCCATCATGATCAATTCCGCTTCCATACCCATCACCTCCCATTCATCCTACCAAAAAAAGAGAGGGGTTTCCCCCTCCCTTTTTTATTCCTTTGGCGGTTTCAGTAGTGTTTCCAGTTTCCCGCCGTTTCTCTGGTATTCTGCCGCGGCTTTGTTCATTTCTTCTGTATTTCCTTCACCTTCCGCCTTCCAGTATGCGTCATAACACCGATTTCTCATACTGGCTCGAATACTCTTGTCCTCTTTCCCCGCAGCATTGAGCAATCCCCAAACTTCGTTATAGGTTCCTCTGCTTCCGTTCCAAAAGGCGTTAAACAGCAACTCATAGCTTACCATCTCATCCGCTTCATCTTCTTCCCAGAAGTCCTGCGTGATGGTTTCAAAAGTATCTTCATCATCCTCCCCGTATAATTTGTCATGCATGCTTTCAATGGCACTTGTCACATTTCTTGCGTAGTAGTTTTTATTTTTTAATTGTTCCACAATATCCACATATCTGTCTGCGTCTCCTTCATGGAAAGCTTCCGCCCCCTCTTTTGTCAAAGGATCGTTTTTCAGCAGTTCCTTTTCCCTGCTGTCTATGGCAGAATCCAACTTGTCATTGGGAAGTCCATTGTTCACCATATAGTTATACAGCTTTGTGGCTTCTCCAAGTTTTCCTGATAGCTTCGCCTCCATCATCGCGTCAATGACTGTTTTGAATTGGGAACTTTCTACTTCTTCCTCTTTTTCCCAGAAGTCCTGTGTGATTTTGTCAAATGTTTCAATATCCTCCTCTCCATATTTGTCTTCATACATGCTGCGAATGGTGCTTTCAATATTTTTCTGGCTGTATTTCTTCCGCAGTTCATCCAGTTTTTGTGTATATGTGTCATAATCCTTTTTGGCGTATGCTTCCACCGCCTCCATCGCCGCACTGTCTTTTTTGATTTTTTCCTTTTCCTTGCTTCCCAGTTGGCTTTCCATTTTCTCATTGGAAATCCCGGCATTTACCATCTCGTTATAAATTCTGGTTGCCAGTTTATCATTTCCGCTCAGTTTGGCATCAATCATCATTTTTACATACATGGAAACATTCTTTTCACTGCCCAAGGCGTATGTCAGCTTTTTGTTCCCGTACTGTGTTTCCAGCCCCATAGCCTGATTGATCACAGTATTTTTGATTGCTTCCATATCACGTTTCGCACTGGCAATGGGTAGCCCTGTTGCCTTGGAAAGACTGGCTGCTGTATTGGCAAGGACTGCTGTGAACGTATATGGGCTTTCTCCTTTTATGTATTGCATCAGCACATTTCCGCTTTTGATGATGTCACTTACCCATCCAATATCTGTTCGCTGGACTGTGTACCCCTGCAGCAGAGAAACTACATCTTTCAAGTATGGAATGTAGGTGAATGGATTTGTATTCTGTCCCACATTGGAAGATAAAAACGCCATAACCTTCTCGCCGCCGCTTTCTGCCTTTTCATAATCTCCCCGAAAAGCTTCAAGCCATTTTTCCGCCCATGTTTCATCGTCGTCATCATCTCGCAGCGCATCCACCACCGCCGCAGCCGCCGCAACAGCTACCGCGTTGAACGTCAGCGTCACAAATGACCGCACCACCTTGTTTCTGTTTTCTTTGGTGTTGTCCTTCATCAGCTCTACTATATGACTGCGCATCATGTTATAAGTCTTGATTGGCTCACCCATAAAAGATGTCGTCATTTGTTTGTATATGGTCTTTTCCCGCATGATCTGGCTTCTGTGCAGCATACTATCCACTACCTGCGTGCGGTTGATGATTTCGGAAAACCGCTCACCCACTTTTCTGTCGAACCGTTCTCCTTTCAAGTCCGGGTATTTATCACGTGTTTCCATTTCTACCGCTTTCCAGATCCTGCCCCATGTGAATTTATCACCCCATGAAGCCATCGCCATGCTGTAATCAGAAATTTTCCCAAGGATACTCTGCCCACGTATTCTTTCTTCAAGCCCTCTGGCAATGTTCATGTCATAATGTCCCCATTCCTTCCACTGGGCTATGGGTGCGTATTCGTATATCTTTTCAAAGTCATTTTTTCCTTTTGCAAATGCCATCATAAGATACTTGGGAGAGATCATGTCTGCCGCCCGGACAATGCTCACCGGCTGCTGAATCGCTACTCGCAGGTTTGCCCCGACACTTGCCCGCTTCATGTTGGAAACCAGTGTTTTTGTAATGGGCGCCTTTTCCCCTGTGTTCACACTCTGTATGTCTTCCAGAAACTTTCTGATGTAAGAAATCGCTCCTTGTCCCATTGTTCTTGAGATTTCCTTTTTCACACTTTCTACTTCCTGTACGCCTGCTTCCCGGCTGTACTTTTTGTACCCCATGAATTTGTTCCAGTCTGAAATCACAGGTACAAAAGCGTTGTAGCTGCTCATCTGGTCGATGTGCCTTGCAAATACCGTGAAAAAGTCCTCGATGACGATGGGGTTTTTCGCTTGGTCGCTGGTTGGTCTCGCAGCAGCGATGTTGACAAGTGCCTTCTGTTTCTGATTTGGATCGCCAAATACATTGTTGATGTAGTCTTTGTCGCTGCTGATCGGGAAATATCGCTGGTCGTTGAATTTTTTATACCCAAACATTTCCATGCTCGTTTCATTCCCCCATCCGCCGACCACGTTGGAAAGGAAGTCCTGTGCTTTCTCCACCACTTCTTTCTGCTTGTCCGTCAGTGTTTCGAAGATATCCTCCATCTCTTTTCTCGAAGGCTGATAAGGATTGAAGTTCTTCAGTCTGGTGTCCGCCTCATCTCTTGTCATGCGTTTTAATTTGTTGAACGCTGTTTTGAATCCACCCTCCAGCAAATGTAAAATCCCCTGATTCCTTCTGTATGTGGCATATAGGCTCATCACTTCCGCAGGCGTCATATAAATATCTCTGCCGCCGATTTTGTATAATGTCGGTGCTGCCGTACTCCATGCAGCCGCTTCCTTTTTGGAAACGATACCGGAAATGAATTTCTCCGCTTCCGCTTCGTGCCTGATTTTCCGTTCAAATCCTTCTTCTGTCGCTTTGAACAGCGTATTTTTTACCGGATCCCCCATGCCGGAGAAAAAACTGTATGGATCTACCAAGTCCATATTGAAGAAATCCAAAACCTGTCTGGTTCTTCCTTCCTGCACAGTGTTTTTCATTTTCTGACTTTCCGATAAAAATTTCTCACTGACTTCTCGCACTTCCACCTGTCGGAATAACGAAATAAATTTATTGGCGTTTGTAATCCGCTTGTGGATGCTCCGCAATATATCCGCCAGTTCTTTCATTTCATCGGCTGGAAGGTTTTCCAGATCAAATCCATTCGGATATTTCCCAATGAATTCATTCATGCTATCAATGGTCTGTTCATCATGCTCCACAAAAAAATCTGCTTCTTCTTTTCCATCCTTTGGTCTGAACCGTTCCAGATCTTTGATTGCCTGAAACAGATCGTTTTGCATGATCATGATTTCTCCATCACTTGTCCCGATTTTTGTCAGAAGTTCCTTCAATCCCTTTGTCATTTCCTCCGGCACATGATAGGTGTCTGTTGGCTTCGTGATCCATTTCAGCATTTTGTTTGTTTCCTGCTCCACGACCCGGCGATACTTTGCGTATTTCCTTCTTTCGCTCTGCTTCTTCTGCCGATCCTGCAACTGAAATTTTGCTTCTAACAATCTGTCGTATTTTCTAATAGCTCTTTCTCTCTGTTTTTCTTTGCTTTCTTTTAACCTTTGTACTTGTTTTTTGTAACGATTGATTTCTTTATTGTTTTCTCTCAAGATCGCCTGACAAGCCTGTACCCAAAGGTCTTCTTTTTCCAGCACTTCATCCATTCTCTGTTTTAGTTCTTTTTTGTCTTTTTTCAGTTCCCTGATTTCCGCCGCTGTCTTTTTCCCCTCTGCTATCAGCCTTGCCAGTTCTGTTCTTTGCGCCTCCACCATACTGTTTTTATGTGCTTTCCACTGTGTTTCCAGCTTCTGACGCAATTTGTATTTTTCTTCCAGCAGAACATCCACCTGACGGATATATTTTTCTCTTTCCTCCTCCAGCTTCTTGTTTGCTTCTGCCTTTGCTTTCTCCATCTGTTCTTCGTGCCGCTCTTTCATTTCCTGCCGCATTTTGTTTTTCGCCGCTTTGAGCTTCTGATTTTCAATCTGTATCTGCTCTACCTTCTTTTCGTATTTGTCCGCAAAGGTAGGCTTCTGCATCTCGATGTCAAAATACATCTCCCACAGATCATAAGCCGCATCCATGGCGTATTCGTCCAGATTCATGCCATAAGGGTTTTCGTAGATAGGCTGTAAACTATCCACAGTATTGGCTAAATCTATGAGAATATCTACCTGTGTTTTTACGTTTCCTTCCTTCAATAACCCTGGGTATTTTTCCGCCATCTCCTGATAAAACACATCCGCTGGAATGCCGCTCTGCCTGCTCAAATTCAGCTTCCCGAAATTCCGCTTCCTGAATTCGATATATCCTCCATAATATTCCAATTCTTCCAGCATGCTGTCTGTCACTTTTATTTTTGTCTTGCGTACTTCGTTCTTGAAGTCCTTGTACGCGTCGGAAAGGTCTGTGTTCAAAACCTTACTTTCGGATAACGCGTCATACGCCAGCTTCTGCAACGCCCCCATGACCTTCTGGAAATCCACTCTGTCACCGGAATTTGCCACATAATCCGCCAAAGCAACAAATTTTTCCGTGAAATCATCCACATCATACTCGCTGTCGTGTGCTTTCAGCCATTTTCTGACGGCTTTCTTCGCGCTCACTGGATCATGTACCGCGTCTTTCGTAATTTCAAGCTGACGGCGCAGGGCTTCATTGGCTTCTTTCAGTGCTTCATTTTCTTCCACTAAAGCGTCATATTCTTCCTCCCGAATGGAAAACAGCACGCTTTCTCCCAATTTCGTTTTTCTTCTTGTATTTCCAAAATGATCCGCCACGCTTTGCGGCAGAATGTCTGAATAAAGTATATTGACTTCCTCTAATAGGTCTTTTATACTGATAGTAGAGCCTGATAAGGAGGGGGCGGAATCGCCTCTAGCCTTGGCCGCGTTCCCATTTTTTATGGGATTGGCGGAGGGCTCTATTTTTTTTGCCTTTGCTGAATATAAAACATCTATATATTCCAGTCGGTTTGTTCCGTCAGGAAAAATGTTCACAACAAAATATGCCGGATAGCCGTTCCCCTGTTCGTCTTCTCCATATCCAAGCAAAACATATGCTTCATCTGCCTCATCCCTTTTCTTTAACCGATTGATTTCTACCGCATTTTCCAAAATTTCACCCAATTTTGTCATCATCACAGCAGTTTCTTCCCATTTTCTCTGTAAGGAATGCTCGATACCGCCTCGACCAACTAAAATTTTCCTGTCTATATCCGCATTGTAGACATATTGTTTTTCTTCCGTATTATCAGGATGATTTCTCGATCGTACACTCTGTTTTGCTATGGGATAAACATCTTTTCGCTTCTTTCCATCCATTGCGTGACTATCCAGCTTCACAACGGGCATATCCGCCTTTTCAATCAAGCTGTCATAGGAAATATCTTCCTCCCGAATGGAAAACCGCACATTCCCTGACAAACTCGTTTGTCTTCTTGTATTGCTAAAATGATCTGCCACATCCTGTGACAAAATATCTGAGTATATCGCATTGACTTTATCCAGCAGTTCCTCTATACTGATGGTGGAGCCTGGTGTGAGGAGGGGATTTTTCCCTGCAATCATTGACGCGTTATTAGCGTAGGGCTCCATTTTTTGTGTCTTGGATGAATATAAAACAGCTAAGTCTTCCACGGTTACATTTCCGGTCGGATATTCGTTTACCACAAAATAAGTTGGATAATCTGCTCCATTTTCATCCTTACCATAGCCCAGCAGCACATAGGCACGCTTCACGCCTTCTCTTGGTTCCAGTTCATTGACCAGAATGGCATTTTCCAATAAATCCCCTAGCTTTGTCATTGCGATACCACTTTCAACCCATTTTCTTTGCAAAGCATGCGCAATACCTTTTTTTCCTACCTGAATATCTTTTTCGATATCTTTGCAGTAAATATATTGTATTTGGTCTGTATTACGAGGATGTTTTTTATCTCTGACGCTTTTTTTTGCTTTTTCTACAGCATCTCTTCTTTCTTTGCCATCCATGCTTGTGCTGTCCAAATATGTGATCTTCATATCCGGTTTTTGTATCAAACGATCATAGGAAACATTTTCCTCCCGAATGGAAAAATAAATATCCATGTCATTTGTTTGAGAAACATCCTTGACTTCTCTTTTCCCTTGTGCTACGCTTTGGTCAGAGGAATCTTCTTGGATGGCGTTGACGGTATCATTGCCAACGACGGCGGTAGAAGATTCCTCTTTTAATTTGAACTTCGTTCTTTTCAAATCTTCTACATCATAAAACAAATACCTTCCTGCTGTCGTAATCCCTACAATCACTTTTGCGACATACTGGTTATCACCTGACTGTATCAGTGTTTCCCCATGCAAAAATTGAACAATTTTGTCTTTTCTATCATGTTTTAAGTTCTCATCTGCTTTCCAATTTGTTGCGGCAACAATGGCATCATCTATATATGCCGCAAGACGCATTTTATCTCCATAGGCTTCTTTATCCACTCTATACAGTCGTTCTGCATCATTAGAGCGTGTATATTCATCTCTGCTTTGTTTGTTCACATGATATTTCAGATGATCTACCACAATTCCATTCTGAAAACGAAGCAAACTTTCCACCGCTGCTTTTCTCGCTTTTTCCTTTTCTGTTTTGTTCCAGTTCTCAGTATCTACATGGCTCAAAATATCATTGTCTACCACTGCGACCTTTTTTCCATCTTCTGTTTCCCGGATAGAAAACCGCACACCTTGCACACGATTGAGTTGCTGCACTCTGCTTTCTTTGCTTCCCGCTTCATATTCCAGAACTTGAGGAATTTTGTTTTCCACTTCCTTTCGCAGATCCACCTCAAGATCATCAGGTACTACCGCCGCTGCCACTTCCGCAAATTCTACTACACGTTCCGGCTTTGCCTCAAAGAAATCTGTTGGCATTTCCTTAATTTCTTCCAAAACTCTCGCTGTCTGTTCCGCCAGTTCCATGGAAATGGGATATCCTGCTTTTTTCAGATTCTGCTGGATCTGCTGGGCACTCGGTACTCCCTTTGCTTCCTCCGCCATGTTCTGAATCTGTTCACCAATATCCTCCATTTCATAAACCTCATTGATGCCAGTTTGACTGCCTGTATCATAAATTTCTTCCAACACACCAAAAAGCCGCTGGTTCATTTCTTCTCGCAGTGCCTCGAATTCTTTCTTGGGCAAATGCTCCAGTTTTTCTCTTGCTTCCTTGATCTCGCCAAGAGAAACGAATCTGTTTGCCATGGCTGCCCGCATAGTGTTTTCTCCCATAAACCCTTGGGCATTTTTTCCGCTTTTGGTCTGTGCCTGCATGGTCCGCACCAGTTCTTCCAGAAACGCTCTTGTTTTGCCGTATTCCTCTTTATCCAGCATGGGAAACATAGGCGTCCATGCGTCTGCGTCAAACACCTTGTTTCTTGCGTCTGCCGGATCAATGGTATCTTTCCGAAACACCAGTGAAATTTCCCCAAAATCCTCCGCTGTGACATCGCTTTTTGTAATGGCAATGCTCGGCATGGGAATCCCCTGCAAATCTAAAAGTTTACGTAGTTTCTCACCAGTCAGATTATGGACCGCAATCAGGTCTTTCGTTTCTTCTATGGGTTCTTTCAAGGAAAATCTATTTTCTGATTCTCTTTCTTTTCCATTGTCTTCTTTTTTTGACTGTGTTATATTTTCCATAAGAGGCAGATCGTTTTTATTTTTATAGGAGAGACGAACTTCGGTTCCAGGTACTTCGGGGTCTGCCTCTAAATTTATGTCTGAAAAAACTTGTTTTCTATTTTTTATGCTTGTCTTTTCCCCTCTCTGCATTTCCCCGGCGGTCTTCATTTCCTCTGCCAGCATTTTTGCCATTCTTTCTGTAAAATCAATGTCTTTTTGCAGTTGTGCGCCAAAAGAAGAAAACCGCCCGTCTGTAACCAGACTTTTCAGTGTCTTTAATAAGCTGTCCACAAAATCCTTCAGTTTTTCCAGAACCGAAGGATTTTCTTTTTTCAGCTCTGTCACAAGGGCTCGCATGGCTTTTTCATTTCCTGCCACTTCCGCGAAAGCGTCCGCTACCATCTCCTCCAGAATCTGGTCAAAGTCGATTTCCCGCCCCTCTTGCTGGTACGCTTCCCCATACATCTTTTCATATTTTCTGACATAGGTTTCTAAATCCATGCCTTTCATAGCAGCTGCCGTGGAAAATACCGCCTGCCGCAGTCGGTCAAAGCCCTCCGGGCTTGCGTCCCTGATGAAGTGTACACTCTCATGGAATAATGTCCCGGCAAACTGCCCGCTGTCCAGAGCGATGGTGATTCTCCCTTTGTTTCTGTCAAAGGTGCCCCTTACGCCTTCTTTCAGCTTGTCCACGACCCATACTTCCGCCCCCGTAGTTTCACTCACCAAATTGGCAAGGGCTTTCTGCCCCTCTGTAATGGCTTCTGTTTCCAGCACCACCCCAGGGGTGTCTGTCATTTTCCCTGTCCCCTGTAAGCGCATTTCCAGATCTTCTTTCCTGTCCAGTGCGCCTGCTTCATACGCCCTGTTCAAAAGCATCTTGTCCGCTACCACTGTTTCCGCTGTCTGTTTGATGTCGCTTTCTTTAATTCCCGTCAGTCCTGCTGTGTAGTATGTCTGGAACGCTGGAATGAAAGATGTGTCCCCTCTCCGTTCCGCCTCCTCGTTAACAACTTTCTGCCCTTCGGTGTAGTAGTACTTTTCACCGAAATTCCGCAGGGCTGTGTTTTCCTGTCTTTGCTCCATGGATGTATTTTCGCTGTTTCCCATCACATTTCCCTGTTCCGGCAACACATTCCCCTGTGTTGTCCCTTCCGGCACTTCTGCCTTTCCTTGGCTTCTCATGTCGTTTATTCTCTTTGTCACTTCTTTTCCCGCGTTTGTCATGGCTTCCCTTGCCACACCTGCTGGATTTCCTGCCATTTCCAGTGCGTTTCTTCCTTTCGCACGGCTCAGGCCGCCAATACCGCCGGCAATGACACCGCCGCTGGCAGCACCCACAGCCCCGCTGTATGCCACCTGTTTCAACCCTTCCATAAGCGCTGTTTTCACAGCTTCGCTTTCCGTTGCACCGTTTTCCATGGCGGTCTGTGCGATCTGCTTCATCTGGCTGTTATCCCCCATAATGAGCGTATCTGCCAGAATGTTTGCAATTTCAGAAGTGGCTTCCTCCGCACCTTCAGACGCTGCCTGCGGCAAAAGGCTTTTCAAAAATGTGGAAACTGCACCTTTGTTTTTTGTAATTTTACCCAGCTCGAATAATCTGTCATATCCCAGTTTTTCTGTGATAGCTTCTGCCGCACCTCCGGCAATCCCAAACATGACCGCTTCATCCGTGGTACCGCCTCTCTCCAAAGCGTCTTTTGTATTTCCTGCCATAGCCCCTGCTGCCATGACATATGGTGTCAAAGGTCCCAGTGCCGCCGCCTGCGTGCCCCAGTCGAACACCGCAAGCCCAGCCTCTTTGGCAAATTTCCCCAGACCTGTGCTGTTCCCCATAAGTCCTTCATACAATCCTTCATTCATGTTCACACCGCCCATGAGAGGATGATAAGGGTCAACGGGCTTGTCAGCCCCTTCCATTGCCAGTGCATATGCCGCCCCGGCTGCCTGTCCAATGTTCCCCACTGCACGGGCATACAGTGCCGCTGCTGTGCTTTCCTCTGCCAGCTTCTTTGCGTCTTCCTGTTTCTGCATGGCTGCTCTCTGGTTCACATCCATTTCCAGTGCGTCCAGATATGCCTGCGCCTTTTCCACCTGCCCTCTGTCACGATAATACTTATACACCGCCGCTTCCCGGTCTGTCATATAGTCATAATTTGTCCTGACTTCGTTTCGCTTCAGTGTTGGATTGACAGTACCGCCGCCCCCGGTATCCGGCAGGATCAGCTTACTCACATCCCCCTTTGGCGGGATCACCTTTGGAAAGATTTCGCTTTTCATGACCTTTTCTTCCATGGCTCTTGCCCGTTTCCGGCTTTCTTCCAATCTTTTCTGATAAGTCATCGTTTCATTTTTCTTCTCAAATGTGATTGTAGGATTGACTGTCCCCCCTCCCGTTTTGATTTTCGGCTTATTCATATAAATCGGTTCTACTGCATCCAAGTATTTTTTATAAGCATCATCCGCAGGCGTTCTGTTTTTGATATACGCCATTGCATTTTCATGGAATGTCCCGCCCGTTTCCTGGTGTTTTTCTGCAATCTTCTTGTTTAATTCATCAATCTTCATGCTTTTGCCCCCTTATTTTTTATATCTGTAAAAGGCTTTCCCATTTCTTTTCTCTACAACAACCTTTCCTTTTTCATCCAATTCCGCCAACTCATCTGCTGTCACACGCCCGTATCCAATTAGATTGATCCAGTCAATGTTTTCTCCATCATCCATCATTTTGTGTTCATTATAAATTCCGCTGACTGTTCCACCGGTTCCGCCATTTCCATCATCGTCCCCGTCATCATCTCCATCACCAGTTTTGTAATATTTCTTTCCGCCGCTGGTTGCTTTTGTATATGCCTGCTGTGCCTGCCGGATGGCGGCGCTTCCCTGTGCCCGTTCTACTTGCTGTAAAAATTCTAAATATGTGGTATCGTATCCCAGTTCTTTTAATGCCCCAATATCTCCAATTGCCAGAGCGTTGTCGATGGCGTTCTGTCTTTCTTCCTGCGTCATCTGCCATTTTGTTGTACCTTCGTTGAAATCAAAATCTCTGTCACTTTCAAAGATTCCTCTGTCAAACTCGTTTTCATAGTTGTTCTGATTCATAGCCGCCAGCATTGCATTATAAGCAAAATCCCTGTCCGCCTGTGAAAATCCTCTTTCTGTTGCATACTGTCCAAACAACCTGCTTTCTTCCTGCTGCAACGCACTCATCTGGTTATACAGGTCACCCAGACTGTCACGGTATCTGCCGTATGCCGTCTGTTCCAGCTGTGGTACCACATCATTGAGCCCCTCTAAATAACGGTCGTAACTCTGCTGAGCCGCTGTCGCCCCGTAGGTACTGCCGTAACCGCCTGTCATGGCTGCCGTCTGCGCCGCTGTATCCTCCATGGCTCTTTTCCCTTCTCGGATATAACTGTCTCTGTACTGCTGGTACATGGGATCGTCCATCAAATCATATTCAAATGGACCATAGTCCCCAATTTCCCCCAGAATATCTTCGATCTCACTTTCATACTTCGGGGTCCATGTAGGCGCGTTCCCTTTATATGCCCCGTTCAAACGGTCAAAAATCGCCTGTATATTATCCTCCTGTGCCGCACTGCTTGGCTTCACGTATGTGGGGCTGTACTGCCCGCCCATGCCGTCTGTGCCGCCGCTGTAACTGCCATAATATTTTCTGATGTTCTCCGCCCGATTGTGTGCTGCATCCTTTTCCTCTTCTGTCGTTGCATTTGCCCAGTCCTGCCTTGCTTTGATGATTTCTTCCAATGCCCCAAAGTTCTGCCGTCCCAGGTCCATGTCCGCCTGTCCCAGCTTCAGATTCGGATTTTCTCTCAAATATTCTTCCAGTGTTTTTGCCATAGCTCCCGACCTCCTTTTTTCTTTTCATTCTAAAGAAATCAGACGCAAACTTCCCCCATGCCCTTTTGGTACAAAAAAAGAACGCCATTTCTGACGTTCTTTTCTCTTTTTCATTCTGTAATTTTCTCCACCAGCACCAGAAAACATTCTGGATAATACCCCGGCTGATGCCCTTTGTTGCATCTGATTTGCTCTCGGTTCTCACCGTATGGCAGCCCCTTTTCTGTCAGGACCTTGCATCTCCGCTCTTTTCCTTTTCTGAGGGATCGCAGCACAATTTCTTCCATGTATCCTTTTTCCTCCATCATTTGATTAAATTCATATACACTCATGCGGACACCGTTGTATTTCAAAAGTTCTGATGCAGAATAGGTTTCTTTTCTTTCCAGTGGTATCAGACGGATTTGCTCCGGCTCCTTCCTGCCGTACAGATCATCCGCTATTTTTGTCACCATCTCCGCCAGCTGTCCAACCTGTTCCGCCAGTGCCGCCACCGCTCTGTTTTCGCCGTAGCTTCCCTTCCTGCGGATTTCCGGCAGCACCTCTTTTGTCACCCACCGCCGGAAGGGTTTCGCCTGCGGTTTGTCACTGCGCAGGATCACATGGTATAGACCGCTTTCGTTTACACAAACCATTTCTTGTGTTCCTCCAAGGGTGTCCACTCTAACCGACCCCCTTTCATCTGCGTCTAGTCTTGCGGCTACATCCCGATGTTTTAAAATTCCCAATACTGCACATACATCTTTTAGCACCCACCATGTTTCGCCGTCCTTCTCCACTGTCCGAACCTGTTTCCCCTCGTACTGGAATACCTGCAATCCATTCATGCGCACAGCACCGCCTTTCTTTCTTCCAAAAGGCGCTTGATTTCTTCCAGCTCTTTTTTTACTGCCGCTGTTTCGTCACTTACCATACACGCCAGATTGCCATGCAGATTCACGTCCGGCTCGCTGATGCCGTTCACCATGCTGTCCCAAAGCACAAATGCCATGCTGTTCAGCATTTCCACTCTTTCGTATACTTCCTCGATCCTCCGTTTACTTTCCTGTAATACATCCATATTTCATAACTCCTTTCAAAATCTTTGTTGAAAGAAGTTTCCCAAACTGATATAATAAGATTTATCAGTGGGAAACCTCTGGTGTTGAATAACAGTTACAATCTTTGGTCGGGGCGTAACTGTTATTTTTTTATGACCATTTCGATACCTTTTCTTACAACATCGGTTCTTGTCACCTTATGCTTTCGACAATATTCATTCAACTTTTCATTTGTTTCTTCATCGATTCTTGCTTTTACTTCTATTGTCTTTGGGCTATCTACTTTTGGTCTTCCTGTGCGTGGACTCATCGTATCACCTCACTTTTTGTGGCACAATTAAATAATATATTTTGTGGCACAAAAAGTCAATACCTTTTCACAAAAAAGAGAGGCTCTCGCCCCTCTTTTCTTTTTTCAAAGGGTGTCCACTCTAACCGACGCCCTTTTCCCATATTTTTACTCAAAACAAAAACAGCACCTTATGCATCTGGGCAGGACTTACCCTGCACCCCATCTTCCGCACGTCCACTGTATGAATAGGCACTTCTATGGTTTCTTCCAGAATCCTGTCTGTTTCTGCCTTCCATGTGTTTCTGTCCTTCGTTGCTTCCTGCAATTCCCTTTTCACTGCTTCCGCCGCCCGGTTCAGCTGCAAAGCGTTCCCCAGCATCAAAAGCGCCGCTTCCGCTTCCATTTCCTTTCCGTACAGCTGCGCCACGCTGTCCAGACTTTCGATGATAGCTCTTTTCTTCAGTTTCATGCTTTCCCCTCCAATGCTTCTACTCGTTTATATAACTGCTGTATCATGTAGGTGTTCAGTGCCACAAATTCCCCATACCTCAATGCGTATCGGTAGTCCACGATTTCTGCCCCTTCTAACGGTACGCCGCTTCTTGTTACTTCTGAATATTCTGGACTTTTGATAAATCCCGCAAAGTCAAGGCTGGTCAGCCCATTGGCTGCCAGATTTTCTTCGATGTCCTGGGCAATGAATCCGATGTGTAATCGGTTGCTTGTACCGTTGTTCATTTTGTATGGTGTCGGCTTCAGCTCTAAGAAAAACTTTTCGTATTTCGTCAAATCGTATGTGATGCTGTTTTTCTTTCTCCGGTCAGATGTGTTGATGGTTCCCACCTCGGCATATACCTCACGCCAAAGCCTAGATGATGTCCCCAGTCTGGATACCCCATCTGTACCACAGTAAAAGTTCAAGTCCGTCACATAATAGTCGATGCCCGTTGTGAATACCACATCATAAGACGTACAGTACACAGCACTGTTCCCGTTTGTCATTCTTGCCCCCCGGTCAGTTGCAATGAAAAGACTGCTCTCTGTGGCATCTGTCATCATGATCCCGTATGTCCTGCCTTCGCCGTCGTCCCCTCTGCCGTATCCGATGTATCCGCCCTCATATTTTGTATTGTAGCTGTCCTCGTAAACAGTCATCAAACCGCCTAAGGCGATATAGTCCGCTAGTATCTGCCCAGTTGTGATGTTGTCCCCGTTGATCTCAGATCGTCCGCCGGTGGAAAGGTCATTGAATGTCACAGGTCCATAGATTTCAATCTCGTCAGAAATCAGCTTCGCCATCCTGCTTGTCAGCATAAAACTGGAAGCACTACCGCCTCCAGCCACAATCCAGTTGATCTTGTCCGCCTCCTGCTCAATGATGGAAATATTCCCCTCCATATCTGCCACAGTAGATGAAATCCCATTCACTGTCTGTTCCAGCAGAGAAAAGTTCCCCTCTAAATCCGAAACCAACGAAGAAATCTTCCCCTGCTCCACTTGTAAACTGGTAAGCCCTTTCTCTGTCTTGATGTAGTTCTGGAAGGCACTAGGTGTATAGTTCTCCTCTGGGTCGATGTTCTGGAACATGTACCGCAGTTTTTCATCCAGTAGGGCAAGATAATTGAGTATCTGCTGTCGTTCTTTTCTATCGTCAATTCCTCCCATATCCGGTAATTGGATCCCGCTGTAAATAGCCATGGCATCACCTCCGTTCGTTGCTGCCGCTGGTGAGATAAATGGTCATATCCTGCAAAATCGCTGGACCGTAGCCCGCAAAGCGTAAACGGAAATGGTCGCACCGTCTGGGAATCACAGGAACATTCACAACATTTGTACGCATGCCCCCGATCTGCTTCAATCGCTGCCATGCCTCCGTGCTGTCGTACTGGATGTAGATTTCCACCGCCGCCCCATTGGGTACCATCATGCGGATGGAAAAGCGTGATACAAATTTACTGTCCGGCATGTTGTATGTAAAATCGTTTGTTTCCCCATACCACTCAATGACTTCTTCGTCCGTTCCTTCCATGGTCTTGATGGTGTTCCCGTCCAGATAGTACAGCGCACTGCCGTATGTGGAAAAATATCTCCCTTTGGTGTCATCCTCCCGGTGCCAAAGTCCTTTTGCCGTGTCGTAGACAAAAAGCCCCTTCTCCATGGAAATATAGTATTTGTTTCCCATCCTTCCCGCTTCCGCCGCACCGTATCCAGCTTCCAGCACCGCCCCCACATCCGTGGGCAATGCCCCTTGAAAACTCATGACGCTGCTTTCTGACTTGTAGTATAAAACCTCGTTGACGATGCAAAGACTTCTCCCGCATCCCTTGGCAACGCCCCGCAGCATCCCTTCCACGATTTGGAAATTGGAAGGACGATTGCCATATACCTTGTAAACGGCGTTCTCTTTCCAGAACATCACATAGCCCAGATAGGTGATGGCTCCCGTGAAATCCCCATCGCTTGTTATCTTTACACCATAACTATCACTTGGTCCCCCTTCGATACAATTAAAATTTTTGAAGTCCCATGGTTTTGATGCATAAATCTCATGGTTTTTTGAGGAACATCCCCATAAACGGTTTTCGGATACGGTGTAAAAATCCATGTCCGGCACTGTCCGCTTGATGGCGATTGGCTCCGTCTGGCTCCCATCCTTGTCGATGGGTCCCACGATTTTGATATATCCTGTCCCAATGTCCTTGATAACCGCCGTTTTATTCAACACTTCCACGTTGAAACCGCTAAGTTCGATTCCGTCCCCCTCCGCGAAGCCTTCTTCGATGCCTGCCGCCTCGATTTTTACATATACCTGTCCTTCCGGGTCCAGGTCTGTTTCTGTCAAATAGGATTGTTTGTAAGTGACTGTCCCTGTGGAAGTGTAGCTGTTTTCCATTCTCTCCCACTTTCCGTCTGCGGTGTTGTAAGAAATCTTGTCCGGGAATATCAGGATATATGCCCCCATGGAAAGCAGCGTCTTTTCGCTGTCCGTCACATCTCCAACTTTCTTCCCATCGTAAAAGGCTTCTGTGCCGTCCACATAGAACATCTTCTCCCGCACCAAAAGCCCGTTTGCCTTTGTCAGCTTCTGTACGGTCCCTCTCGGCTTTCGGATGGACAGATAGGGGAAATGGTCAGAGGACAGGTTTTGCATGTCCACAAATGCCCCCTGGGACGCCGTATCCAGTACATTGATCCCCTGGAAGGATACCAGCCTGTCCGATACGGCTTCCCGTCCGCTCAATCTTGGTAAACGCATCTCACCACCCCCTCAATGGGATCATACCACATAAATTCGTCTGCTTCGGCGTGTGTGTCTGCAAATAGTGTGCCTGGAATTCTTCCCACGACTGATTGTATAAAACCATGCTGTCGTTGTATCTGCCGGAATCCCCGTTGTAAAAATCCATCATACTGATGAGATAATACACATATATGTTCGTAAATGGAACGGGAACCACCAGCTCCCGCTCCTCCTGTCCTTCCGCAAAGGGTACAAATACAGGTTCTTCTCCTTCGTATTTGCTCAAAATGTCCTTGTAAATACGACCCTCCACCGTGTTCACCATACGGATTTTCTCCGCGTCTGTAAAGGCGTTTGGGCGGAGCTGGTCGACGGTTGTTAAAAGTTCACGCAGGTTCAATTTATTTCCCCCATTCTACAGTTAATATTCCTTAAATCCAGTAAATAATTACCCATTTTATTGCTTTCATGTATCAATCAGTAATTAGCTTTTATACTATGATATAAGTGAAAACCTTATCTCCTCTATCAAATTGGTCTACATGTCTAAACGTAACCATTTCATTTGTTCTCTCTATAAAATCTAAATAATTATCCGGATTGCCAAATCGGTCATTTACCGTATCATTAATATTTTCTGTTGAAATTCCGCATTGTAATAGTTCCTGATCAATTGCCTGATAGAGGATTACAATTTGATTTTTAGATTTAATTGGAATTTTGATTTCATATATTGTAAGTTTTCCCTCTTTTTTTCCACTCACACTTATCGTTTTCCATTCTGGCGTTGCTTCCATCGGAATCTCTCCCACCTTTTCCGCATATCCCCGAAACGTAGTCCCTTCCGGCACTTCCACGCCCTTTGCCACAATGGCATCTTTAATAGCATCTTTTGTCCCCTGTAAGTATGTCAATTTTTCTGTGGTCGTTCCCATCAGATCACCTCCCCATTGATGGCATCCAGTGTGGTATTCAAATTTCCCAGATTGCCCAGTGTTGTGTTAAATTCTTGTTCCGTTCCGGTAAACCCGTTTTCCGCCGCTGCCGTATAGGCGCTCTTGCCGTCTGCGCCCTTTTCTCCCGGTACACCCTGTGGTCCTTGTGCGCCTGTATCTCCTTTTGCACCAGCTTCTCCCGTATCTCCTTTCGGACCTGCCGGACCTTGTGGTCCCTGTTCTCCTGTTTGACCCTGTGCGCCAGTGTCTCCCTTTGGTCCTTTCAATGCTGCCAGTTGTTCTTCTGTGAAATCCGCGTAGGTAAATGGATCTCCCTTTTCCCCTTTTGGTCCTTGCTGTCCCTCGTCACCCGGATCACCTTTTGGTCCTGTTGGTCCTGCTGGTCCTTGAATCCCCTGTATGCCTTGCAGTCCTTGTTCTCCTTTTGGACCTTGCAGCCCTGTGTCACCTTTCTCCCCTTTTGGACCTTGTGGACCTGTTGAGCCAGTATCTCCTTTTTCTCCTTTCAATGCTGTAAGCTGCTCCTGCGTGAAATCGTCATATGTGAACGGAGCCCCTTTATCACCCTTATCACCTTTGAGACCTTGTGGTCCCTGTGCACCTGTATCACCCTTTGGACCTTGTGCCCCTGTGTCACCTTTTGGTCCTGCCGGACCTTGTGGTCCCTGAATTTTCCCGTTATTTCTCCAATCCTTCAAAATCCCGTCATACACATAAATGTCGTATGGATCAGCGCTGCCGACGCCGTATGCGTCCCCCGGTTTTGGCGTTTTGACTGCCTGTTTCAATGCGTCCAGTGTCCCATAGTACCCCAGAATTTGCAGTCCTTTCCCCGTTTCTCCGATGGGACCTTGTGGACCTGTCGGACCTGCTGGACCTTGTGGACCTGTTTCGCCCTGTGGTCCTTGTGGACCTGCGGGACCTTCTGGACCCTGCGCACCTGTATTCCCTTTTTCTCCTTTGTCACCCTTTGGACCTGTCGGTCCTGTTGGACCCATTGGTCCTTCTGGTCCTTGCAGCCCTGTATCACCTTTCTCCCCCTGCGGTCCTGTTGCTCCCTGTGGTCCTGTTTCGCCCTGTGGTCCTTGTTCGCCTCTTTCTCCTTTTTCTCCCTGCAAACCCTGCGGACCGGTGTCTCCCTTGTCACCTTTTGGTCCTTTCAGTCCTTCTAATTGTTCCGGTGTGAAATCTGTGTATCTAAATGGTTCCCCTTGCGGTCCTGTCTGTCCCATTGGACCCTGTGGACCTGTCGGTCCTTGGATACCTGTTTCCCCTCTATCTCCTTTTTCGCCCTTATCGCCTTTTGGTCCCTGTGGTCCCTCCGGTCCCATCGGACCCACTGGTCCCTGTGGTCCTACTGCTGTATTTGCTTTTTCCGCCGCTTCCAGTGCCGCTTTGATGGCATCTGCTGTATCTTCCTGACGCTTTGTTTCTGCCTGTTCTCTGGCTGTTTCTGCTGTCTGTCGTTCATTTTCCTTTTCTTCTCTGACGGTTTCATTCAGCACCCGCTGATTTTCTGCTGCCACTCTGTCTGCCTCGCTGTCCAACACTTTGGAAATGGCTGCCTCCATCTGTTCCAGTTCGCTCAAATCTCCCGTGTAGTCCCCCGGTGTGTCAATGGTGGTTTCCACAAAGATAGGTGTTTTCACTGTTGTCCACCGTACCGCCCCGGTATCGTCAAATGCTCTCATGTCAATGAATACAGTCCCAATTTCCGGGAAGTCCTCTTTTGTCACATCCCAAAGCAGTGTGATGGTTTCATCCTGAATACTCTTTACCAGCAGCGCCGTATTTTTTGCGCCGCTCTTGTACTGCAAATCCAACCGGAATGTCAGCACCGAAAGGTCGATCCTGTCCGCTTCATATCGCTTCATGATAAACTCTCTGCTGACGGTTTCGTCATCGCCGATGACAAAAGTCTGTTCCTCATTGGGAAAGATCATCTGTTTTCCAATAATCGAGATCATAACATCACTCCTTTTTTATAGGCTCGAATGTAATGAGCCTTTGTCCGACAGACGCCTTTTGCGTCTGAAAAAAAGGGGGCTTTCGCCCCCTCCTCCGTTGTTATTCGTCTTTGTTTTTGTCTTCCATTTTTTCCATAAGCTCGTAAGCCGCTTCCCGCTGTTCTTCGCTGTTTTTCAGCACTTCCGCCACAAACTTTGGCACTTCCACTTCCTGCCCCCTCTGGATCAGGTAAGAACAGCCGTTTACGCACACGAAAACGTCTTCTCTTTCCGTTTCTGTCTTTGGAATCTTCACCATGACGGTGTCTTCCTTCGCCTTCTGCATGGCTGCGTGCATGTCTCTTTCCAACTTTGCCCGCTTCTGGGCTTCTGTCAGCTTGCTTTCGCCTTTGGCTTCCTTTGCGGTTTCTGCCGCTTCTTTTGCTTTTTTCTCCGCTTCCTGCAGCTTTTCTTTCATGGCTGCGTTTTCTTCTTTCACCGTCGCCAGTTCATTTTTTACCTGCTCCAGAGCTTCCAGCATCTTTTCTTCCATTGTTTTTTCTTTATTTTCTGCCATCTCGTATCACTCCTTTAGTTGGCTGCCGCTTCGCTGAAGCTGGATGTGCTTTCGATTCTTACCATGTATTCATCCGCCAGGATGCAGGCTGTTTTCAGTGCCTTCCAGCCTGCGGTCGCTCTCTGGTCCAGAGGGTCAGAGCTGCCGCCGCTGCCCAGCTGTTTCACGATGGTCTGCAAGCCGCCGCCGGTAACTTCTGTGACGCCGTATGCGTTTTCACCAACCACCAGCGTAGAGAATACAGACAGGGAAGTGCTTGCCGCATCTTCCCAGATTTTCGCTTCTGTGCTTTCCAGGAAAATCACGCCGCCAATTCTGCCGATCTCACCATTATACATGTGTTCGGGGTTTGTGTACTTGTTCCATTCTTCCCATTTTTCGTCCTGCATAATGTCGTATGCCACAAAAGGATGCACGATAGCCCCATAGCAATTGTCGCGGATAGGTGTTGCGTTCTGCCCTTTCAGTGTTGCCGCTGCCTTCATGATCAGAGGAACTGTCATCAGACATGTTGCGTCCAGATTGGTTCTCTGTGTGACAGGTGTGCCGTCGCTCTTAGGCGCATACAGTACGTTGGTACCGGCGTTGATGACTTCTCTGGTAACTGTGTCCAGTGTTCTGCCTGCCTGATGTCCCAGCAGCTTCACCGCTTCCACCAGGTTGTTGTCGATGGCAGTCAGCAGCAGTACGTCGGACATCTGGATGAAATCGCCGTACTGTTTCACGGTTGCTTCTTTTGTTGTAACAGTCAGACTGTTTCCTGCAGGTGTCACGCCTTCTGTAATGGCTGTCATGGCTTTTGCCAGTGCTTTGTATCGTCTGAATTCGATTTTCTTACCGCCGTTTTTTGGAATGGGTCTTTTCTGGCCGAGCTGGTCATGCACCAGGTTCGGTTCCGCATTGTCAATGAGCCAATTGTCATAATATGTTTTCATTTCCGCAGACAATGTGCCGGTATCCGTTGTCATTGTCGTTGCGAAAAGCTGCAAATCCATTTTGTATTTTTCCATGTGTTTTCCCTCCTTATCGGAATGTGATTCGCTTGTCAGGATCTCTCATGACCTGATCCGCGATTTCCTTTCTCTGCTGTTTTGTCAGTTTGTTTACGTCTGTATAGGCGGATACACCCGCTGCCCCTTGGGCTGCGTTTTCCATAGGTCTTGCTCCGTTGGCTTTCACGCTGTCCATTACTTTTTTCTGTGCTGTCTGTGCTGTGTGTGCCATAGCGCCGGACATGATCTCATCAAAATGGATGGCCTGATAGGCTGCTTTCACGCCCACACCACTGTCCAGCAGCCGAATGAAGTTGGGATCGTTGAATTCCTCCATGAGATTCAGTGTTGGATACTGCTCTTTCAGTTCCTCCGCTTCCTCGCTCCATACCCGGAATTTCTGGTCAAACTCTGCCTGTTCCCTCTGCCGCGCCATAGCCTGCCGGAAACTGCGGTTTTCCCGTTCCATTTTCTTCATTTCTGCCAGCTGTTCCACGCTCATTCCCTTTTCCAGGGCTTCCTGTTCCAGGTACTGTTTGTCGTTTTCCAGTGCCGCTCTCAGTGCTTTTGCGTCTGTGCCGTCCAGTCCGTACCGCTCACCCATGAGCGCCATGACTTCTCTTGCTTCTCTCAGACCGGCTTCCGTCTGTTTGCTGCCTTTCAGTCGGTCCTTCACGATGCCGCTTACCCGCTTGTTGTAGGTGTCCTTGTAGTCCCCTTTGATCAGACTGTCAAACTCTGCTTCCAGGTCACGACCGCCCTCTGGGGCTCCTCCTTCCGCCTGTACACCTGCTTCCGGTCCCTGAGCCGCAGCGCCTCCTTCGCCGCCTGCCGCGCCTTCGTCAAAGAGATGTAAGTCCATTTTGTATTTTTCCATGATGTATCCCCTTTCTGCGGTCTCTCCCGCGTGTCCTCTCTGCCGTCTTTCCGGCGTGCCCTCTGCGGTCTTTCCCGCGTGTCTGTTTTCAGTATAGGAAAAATCAATTTTGATTTCCCCCACCCCCCTTTTGCTGTACTTTCAGATACTTTGGCGCCCCATCTTCAATGAGCTTCAATCCGTAAATGACAGACTTCATGAGTGTATCCGCCTCTTTTCGTTTCCCCTCGTTTACATGGCAGTCAAAAAAGAAATATCCACTTTTCTGTTCCATTGTTCCGCCAACCAAACATTCATTTTTCAGTCCTGCCCACCCCATCTGCAAAAGGGCGCTGACCGCTGCGCAAATGATGTCATGCCCGTGTTTGTCGTATCCGGCATGTCCTTGGGCTTCCAATGTGTACCGCCCATTTTCCATGGTGTATGTGATTTCTGTCATATCTCAACCTCCTAATTGTTTTCTTTTTCTGGAATCCGCAGGCGGAATTCACTTCCGCCGAGGACAAAAACAGAAGTTTCCAGACAGCATGTCGCCGGAACTTTTGTTTTTACCTCTGTCTCCAACTTTGCGGCTTGAGGGCTCCGCCTGAGACGCAAAGTTTTTTTACTTCACGGCTGTTCTTTCCTGTGTCGTTCTTCGTGCCTTGTCTGTAATGTTTTGCTTACTTGTTTTCTCTGCGTCCCCCAAAGGATTCACGCTGGTGTCTGTCCCTTCCACCTTGTTTGGCATAGGCGCTCCCACTGTCCCTTGTGTCACAGCTCCTGTCAGGTCTTTTCCTGTCAGCTTGTCGATGATGCCTGCCATCTGTACGATCTGTGCCTGCATCTGTTCCATTTGCTGCATCATGGTACCGTTCTGCGCCACCTTCCGCACAATGGCGTCTTTCCCTTCAAAGTCCATCATCTCTAGACAGATCAGCGCCTGATCCACCAGTTCCGGATTAAACAGTCCCGCTCCATACAGTTCCTTTGCCAGTTCGTTCTGGGCGATTCTGGAAAATGGGCTGCTTTTCTGACTGGTAATTTTGATGTCAAAAATGGGCTTTCTGCCGCCCACCTCAACGCCCATGACCGTTTCCATGGGCTGTGGTTTGATATTGCTGTTGTCATAGGAAACAAAGGTGTCACCGCCCACACCTGTGATGCGGAATTCCCGTGGCAGGTCGTAAAACTGCCGGATCAGCTCCACCACCAGCGAAACCACTTCCACATACGCCCTGTAACTGGCTTTGATCATGTCCCTGCTGGTCTTGCTCCCCGCTTCCTGCAACGCAGCAATTGCAGACGCCGCCGTCACGCCGCTTGCGGTACTCCCCTGAGAAAAGTCCCTGTTTGCCGATGTTTCTTTCAGTTCGTCAATCTTTAATTGATACAGATTCGTTGCAATACCGCTGACTGGATTCACCTGTATGGGGATGATGTCGTTTGGATCACCTGTATAGTCCACAATGGAATTGGACAGGTCTGCAAACTGTTTGTCATTGATGCCCGCCCCCTGTTTGCGGAAATATCTTGGCTCTGCCTGCTGCTTCACGTTCTTCTCAAAGGAAATCCACATGTTGTCAATGCTGATCTGGGCGTCTTTCATGATGTCCACATACCCAAAGCCTGCCGGGCTGTCCTTTTCGGGGAAAAGCACATCAAACACAAAGGGATATTTCCCATGGTCATAAATGCCGTTCTCCATGCCTTCCTCATTCTCCGAAGCATACAGCAGATTCCCCTCGCAGAATTTGATCAAATGCAGCACCATCTTCGTGCCTGCACGCTTTTTGTAGTACCAGTCCACCACAATGGATTTTTTGGAAGTGTCAATGGCGCTGTCGTGGATATACTCCGCCGTATTCAGCGCCCCGTCGCCTCGAAACCGCAAATCAGGATATATTTCTTGCAAAATATCCGTATCCACCAGCGCAATGGTAAATACATTTCGGCTGTTCTGGATGTCCGAAATCCCTGGCTCCCAGAAGATGTTCAGCATATCCACGTCCCGGATTTCAATGTCCCCCAGCCCATTTTCCTTTTCCGCGTTCCAGAACACACCGAAAACCCCGGTACCGTTCTTCAGCTTATCCCACCATTCGTCGTTGTAGGTCTGTTCAAATCCGTTCTGTTCCATGACCACCGGCACGATTTTTGACAGTTGCTCAGCATCCTGTTTGTCCCTCTCCTCCCGTGGCAAAAGGTTCGCCTGTGGGTAGTTGTCCATGGCGTCTGCGTGTTTGTTGGCTAAGGAATTAAACAGCCATGCGGACGCTGTCTGTGGTCCATTGTCCTTTCTGCGGATCTGCTCCCAGTGCCGCATCTTGTACCACTGCTCGTTGGCGATAACACGCTTTTCCAGTGCGGTCTTTCCGTTTTTGTATTCCTGTAAAATGCTTTCGCCTTCTCTGACTTTGCTCTGTTCGATCATGTTCTCCCTCCTCAAATCCGGTAAAATTCGTACTTGTCGCTGTTTCTTTCCTCTGCGTAAAGGTCCAGAGGATCTTCCGGCGGCAGAAACCGCTCTATCTGACGTGGCTTTGCGATGGGCTTTGACATGAAAACATATCTGCACTCATCGTAAATATGGTCCTCACCGTTTGTATCAATGTCCTCCACCCTGCTTTCGTCATAAACAAGGTTTGGTATCGTTCTGATAAAATGTTTGCATGTCTTGAAGCAGTAAAACATGGCTTTTCCTTCCCGATCAAAAGCCAGCCGGTAATGAAACTGCATCTTCCCTGCCAGTCTGGTGTTGTCCCCTTTCTCCCAAAGCACATAATATGGGTGCTGCTCCATCATGCCTGCCACGCTTTCCCCTCGGCTCTTGTCAAAGATAGAAGGGTCAGCGATGCCATATATCTCCCTGTCTTTCAATAACGGATGTGTACGCTCCATTTCCCTGATGTTTGCCGCAATTTCCTGTGGTGTGATCTTGATGCCCTCGTTTGGTGTCCCCGTACAGCCGTAATACTCCGCAATGCGATACATGACGCCTTTTTCATCCACGGCATACCACCCAACGGAAAAGGGCTTCGCATACCCGAAGTCAAACCCTCGTACCACCTGCCAGTGACTTGGAATCTCAAATGGATTGATGACATGGGAAAATCTCCGGCTTTCATATCCATCCGGGTCGTCCCGCCATTCCTTGAAAACCTGCCCATTGAAACTGTCCCAATCTCCATATAATAACGCCCGCTTCTCGCTTTCCGGCAGCATCGCCAATGATGCCAGGTATTCCGGGTTGTTTCGTAAAAGTTCCTGATTGTCAAATACCGATGATGGAATAAATATTCGGTTCCGCTTCATTTCCAACTGCTTTCCGTCCGGTGTTTCAATGTTGTATTTCTCCCAGATGGTCGTCTTTGGCGGTGCAGCCGTAATAAACCTTGATTTCACCCATCCATGACCTACCCCGCCGGGGTTCCCTGTTGCCCGCATATAAACTCTGGTTCCCGGTCCTGACGGTCTGTTTCTGGAAAATAGATAGGAATATTCGTCGTAAGTAAAATGTGTCAGTTCGTCAAATCCGATGAAATCGAAATGTTTCCCCTGATACTTGGTCTTATCCTTGGTATATTGCATGGAACCGAAATAGATCTTCGCTCCTTTTGGAAACTTCCACACATGCTCGCTTCCGTTGAATCTTGCGCCCGGAAACGCTTGTGGATATAATTCCTCACTTCTGTCTATGAGTTCTGTCATCTGCGGAAATGTCTTTCTCATGATCAACGCTCTGTAATTTGGCAAATGCACCTGCCGCAATGCCTCCATCAAAAGGGAATCGCTTTTCCCTCCTCCGGCAGCTCCACCGTAAAATGCCTCATACTCCCCCCGCTGCAAAAACTCAATCTGTTTCGGCTGTGGCGTCCAAATGGTCCGCATCTTCCACCACCTCCAATACCTCCGGCAGGAAGATCACGCCGCCTGTGACCTTTTCCGCCTCTTTGATGGATTTTCTCCATTCCTTGTGTTTTTCCAGCAGCACTTTTTCCCGGATGGTTGGCAGTCCGTAAACGTCCCGCATGACATCCGCAATGTTTTTCAGTGCCACCGTCAATTCCTTGATCATTTTCACATCGCTTTCCGTCAGCGTTTTACTTTTTCCATGCTGCTCTTTCAGTTGTTCCACATCTCGGCTGATGATGTCCGCCAGCTCCTCCGCTACTCCCTTCAGCTTTTCCAGTCTGGCAGCTTCTTTTTTCATGATTTTTTGTCTTGCCTTTTGTGCGGTCTCAGCGCAGAATTCTTTCTTCTTCCGGCTCCACTCGCCTTTTCGGCTCCTGTCCTTGATGGTTCGTAGTGGTATCTCGTATTTTTCGCTTAATTTTTGCAGGCTTATCTTGCCTGTAACGTATTCATTTTCTATGGCAGTCCAATCCCTCGCCTGCATACCAAAACCCCTCCTTTGCCCCGTTTTTTCCATTTTGACATAACCTTGCACCATTTTCCCCCATGCCCAGAGCATAAAAAAAGACACCAGACTTCTGCCTGGTGCCTTTTTCGTAAAATACAGGGAATAAGAAAAAACGTACATCCTGATTGTATCATATCTGTTTTTTCCTGTCCCCCACCCCTCATGCCTCTTTCACAGTAATCTGGATCACATGCTTTTCCGGGTCTGCATTGTACTCGATTTCTTTTCCTTCCAGCATCTTCACCATGCCTTCTGTTTCCAGTTCCAGTCCTCCCATCTTTACCACTGCACATTCCAGGATCGTCCGCAGCAGGTCCGCTTCCGCCTTCATGGCTTCCCGCTCACGCCCTCTGATCATTTCCAACTTTCCGTATGCTTCTTTCAGATATGCGCCGGATCTCTGGAGCCCTCTCACCTGTGCTTCCAGCCGCTTCACTTTCTGTTCCGCTTTTTTCAGTTTTTCCGATGTTGTCATTCTTCTTCTCCTCCGTAAATGTCGTTTAAATAGTCTGCGTAAGGGCAGTTCATGTCTGGGAAATTCGCACAATGCTTCCGCATATACTTTGATTTTTCCACACTTGTCCGAAAAACCTGTGCATAAAATCCACTGCCGATGTTGCTTTCACAAAATATGGTTGTTTGATTCTCCCGCACAAAATACGGGCATTTCACTATGATGCATCCGTTCGGCACATCTCACCACCTCACTCCAGCATCCTGATTTTTGTTTCAATCCCCATCTTTTTGTTTTCTTCCATCATATCCTCCCAGTAGACCAGCTGATCCATCAAACACTCTACTTTCTCGTTGAATCTGTTCACATATCTTGCCGCTCGCTCTTTGCCGAAACCAAATTCATCATGGAGGGTATGTACCGCAAGACAAGTTATGGTATCAATGACGTTGTTCTTGATCTCCTGCGTGGCTCCTTCAATTTCTTTCATTGCCAGGGAAGTTTTGATCCCTGTGATATTCCGAAACCGGATCTCCTTTTCCAGTGCTTCCAACCCGCCTTCTCTGACGATCTTTAACGCCAGATACAGCCCGTCCTCTCTCCCGGCGTCATACGCATTTTTCTTCATGGTCTTTGTCCCCTTTCACACATCCGCATTTTTCCGGCTCATTCTGGCATCCATTTTTGCATTTTGGTCGAAACCCGCAGTCCGCACAGCATACATTTCCATGCCTGCGGTCGCAGTTGAACAGCGTACACATCCTCGTTTTTTTCTTCTTCATTCTCCTGTCACCTCTGTACTTTCTATAAACTTCTTGCATACTGCCGCCACCTGTATCAGCTCTGCCGCCCCTCTGATGGCATCCTGATACATCATGTCTGCAATGTTTGCCGCTTCTGTGTCATTGTCTTCCCGAATCATCCTCCAAAATGATTTCATATCCGCTCCCAGGCTTTCCATTTCTTCCTGCGCTTCTTCCACTTCTTCCAGCAAAACAGCATATCCTTCATGCAGCGTGTGATAAAACCCTTTTTTCTGCACAATCCTGTTTCTTTCCTCTTCCGCCGCATCTTCCATTTTTTCCAAGATTTCATCCATGCTGCTTTTCCTCTCCTTCCTCTGGTTCGATCATGATTTTTGTGATATCGTAAGCCTCCTTCAGCACTTTTTCTCTTTTCTCCTGATCGGATATTCCATCTAGAATAATATTTGCCATCGCTTCACATAATCTTAGAAATACAATATGTGGATCACCTAATATTCTGATTCTCTTAATTTCTTCTTCATTTCCTACCAGTAATATCTTAAACTTTTTCTTTTTCATGCTTTCCCCTCCTCAAAATTAAAACGGCAGATCATCATCCTCGATATTCTCACTCACTGGATAAAACCCATCTTCTGCCGGTTCTCTCCTTGGCTCCTGATTCTCATTCTTGCTTCCCGCAAAATGCTGTTCCTCCACCACCACTTCAATGTTTCTTCTTTTGTTTCCGTCCTTGTCATTCCAGTTCCGCACCTGCAGCCTCCCAACGATTCCAATCATCTGTCCTTTAGAAAAATATTTCTCCGCAAAGGTGGCAGACTTTCCAAACACAATACATGGGATAAAATCCGCTTCCGATTCTCCTTCCTTCTTCCATCTTCGGTTGACAGCCAGTGTATACCTCCCCACTGCAACTGGATTTTCTCCCTCGGCGTATCTGACCTCTGGATTCTTTGTCAGCCTGCCCATCAATACCACTTTATTCATCTTTCTCCTCCTTTGCAGGCTGTCTCAGCCATCTCTCCATAAAGTTATCAAGCCCAGGTCCTTTCTTTGCTTTCCTAACTTCTCCCCTATCCCATTCAGCGATCAATGCTAGTTCATGAGCAAGTTCTTTTGTTCCGCACTCCTTCAGTCGTTCTTCGTTTGTTTTTTTCTTCTTTCGCCCTTTTTTACTTCCTTGTATTGGCTTAAAAACCAATATATTTTTATCCCCTTCAAAGTAAGCTTTCAAATTCTCTCCCTCTTTCCATACTTATTTTTCGTCAGCCTGCTCAAAATTACATTGTTCACTTTTTCCTCCTTATGTAACTCCGCACTGCTGCCTTTTTCCTCTCATCCGCTTCATGTTCTGATTTTCTTTCCTTCCACATTTCCTCTTTCAGCTTTTTCTGTTCGGCATCCCAGTTTTTGTACTGGTCACAGCTGCCATGGCATTTTTCATGCCGCTTCTGGCAGTCCTTACATGGGCAGACCAGCTGTTTCAAGTGTTTTTTTACGTTCATCGGGTTCCCCATGGATGTTCTTCCTTTCGCAGCTCCTCTTTCTGTCTTTCCAGTTCCTCTTTTTCCTTCAAAAGTTCTTTTTTTCTGTTCTCAAGGCTGACCTTTGCCCAGTTCAGTACCTCTTTCACACCCATGAAGCATGCTTCCTCCACATAGCAGGATGCGTCCTGCTTTTCCTGGTCTCTCCATAATTGGCATATTGGATCGTGGATACACTTTCCTTATTTCTCCCATTTTCCACTTCTTCCAACCGTTCTGCATTTGTTTCAATAAAAAGAATTTGACTTTGTCTCTCTGCATCTTTGTCGTATGCCACAAGCCCATGTCCCATTCCTTTTGCTATCTCTCCTGTTAATTCTAAGATGACCGACTTCTGTATTTTTTCTATAATTTCTTCTCTGATCCAATCCGCTCCGACCAAACTACTGCCCAACTGATAAAATGTATGTATCAAATTCCCATCTGGCAGTATGTATACTGCCTGTTCTTTTGTGATAAACTTTTTCTCATTCATACAATTCCTCCCACTTCCCGTAACGCTTCCGCTGCCATTCTTGCATATTCCTTTTTCCGCTGGATGTTTTCGATCCCCTGTTCACTGCGCCCCTGCCACTTTGCCTTGTTTGCCTGGTAGTCATGTTTCTTTTCCAGCTTTTCAAAATAAGCAATGGCATCCGCATATAATGGCTTCTGCATACTTATCCCCCCTACTCCATTATGTAAAATTCACATTTTTCACACCCTACGTGCAAATGGTCGTTAGGAGAATATCTACCCCACTTCGCACGTCCGCCGCAAAGGGGGCAAGTAAATTCATGCTTCCCTTGCTTTTCCGCTTCTTTCTGCGCACTTAAAAACATCTCAATTTTTTTATATGTATCCATGGTCAGTCCTCCCCGTACTTTTCCTCATATTCCTCCTGCGAAATAAACCGGCAGTCTTTTTCCTCCACGTTCCCTTCTAGTCCTGCAATTCTCAAAACATCTTTGATAGTCACTTTCTGTCGGATTTCCTCTATTCTTTCTTCGTACTCTTCCTCTGGCACCATGCCTCCTCTAATGCTCAAACCCGCTGCATCTGGATTTCCGTTTTCATCCTCCGCAAGCTCCATGATTTCCAAATAGATTTTCAATTCTTTCATACCACTCCTCCTAATTTTCCAGATCAATTGCTTCTCCTATACAGTATGTCGCTCTCTTTTCTGCTGCCCTGTTGAACGCTTCCACAAATTCCTGTGTCTCTTTTTCTTCGATCAACTCATAAAACATATCCTCCGCCCAATCTTCGTACTGATCATTTCCAAGCATTTCCGTCAACTTGGTGATCAATTCTCTTTCATTGATCTGTACGGTATCTTTTACGGCTGTGTAAAATTCCAATGAAAATCCTTCGTTGTAAGCAATGCAGCTTTCGATTTCCCCTGCATCAATAACTTCTGTCATGCCTTCTTTGTATTTGACTATAACTTTCTCGTCATCCATTAACTCGCATAATTTCTTCATTTTCCTCACCTCGAGAAATTATTTTCTTTTTCAATCCATTCTCTTTAATCTGATGGATGGCAGGTCCATCTTCGCTCCGCATTTTTTACAATAGTCGTATTCTGCTATCTCACCAAATCCGCAGTTACTACACTCTGCCCATGCCCCTTGGCATGTCGTAAACCCATCGTCTTTCAAATCATGCCAAAGCCACCTCCCATGGATGACCGGAAAACAATCCGCTTCCATAGTCACTTCAAACTCATTTTTTAACCAATCAAATACATAGTGCCGGTTGTAGCTTCCAAAACCATTCATCCATTCTTTTTTCTCCGCATCGTAGTACACGATAGAATAATATGGATAGTCATCCTTTCCCTCTACTATGATTTTTGCATATGGTGTTTTTATCTTTTCTTTTTTTTCTCTTTTAACCGCTTTTCTTGTTTTTCCCATCCTTACCACTTTTCCTCCATCAACTCTTTATAACTGATCCCCCCAGCCAATCCCGGCGACTTGTCCGAATCCTCCGCTTTGAAATACGCTCCCTCAATGGCTGGATGCATGAATTCAATCATGGCAAAATTCCGAATATCCACTAGGTATTCCATGTTTCCTGTTTTCTCATACAGGTCTAACCGCTCCCGGATGCATTTGTACGCCTGCGCCAGTTCCGGGTATGTTTGGCTGCACCACCCGTATTTGTAATGGCTGACGATCATTCTGTTTTTCGCCAGCTTATCAAATTCTTCCGACCAATCTCGTTCTAATATTTTTTCAGTTGCGTCCATTTCTTCTTTCCTCACATTCTGAAATGATTATCATTCAAATAATGCAGTTACTTTCACGTCTTCTGCTTCTGGAATTTTTTCTATATTTCCCACTGCAATATTTTTTGCATGTTCTGCGTTCTCTGCTTCAACTACCATGGTTACATGAAGTTCAATAATATAATCACTCATATAAATACTCCTCACCTCAAAACGGCATTCTTCCCTTATTCCACCAGCAAACCACCTTGATAATCCCTCTGCAAATCATCCCTTTCAAATAAGCCAAAATCCATCCTCCTCTCCATGAATGCACATTCCCATTTCCTCCACGAATTGACTTTCGTATTCGCATAACCAACAGTCATTCACCGGCAATGCCCCATATTTCAACATGCAGAATATCTTGTACTGTTTCAATCCGCTTTCCTCCACCATACTTTCCATTTCCGCTTTCCGCTGCTCCGCTTCTTCCAGATCCAGCATGATGTAATTTTTTCCGATCAACCTGATGAATTCTTCTCTAGTATGTGTTTTCTCGTATTCCCTCTGACAAATGCACTTCAGCGCCCGATCCAGACCACTCTCCGGCTTCGCATGCAGACCGCCCAGCCCTGCCAGATGTTTTTCCGGCACCAGGTAACACCAGAAACCATTCTTGTCTGAAACCTCCCGTTTTCCGCTTCCATGGAAAATATGATGTTTCTGCAAACCATTTTCTCTGCCGGTCACAAAGCATTTCTTATCCTTCCCTGTCAGGATGCTCCATGTGTGGCTCCCCTTCTTTTCCGTTGCCATAGTCTTCGCCTCCGATCTTCACCGCTCTCAAATATCTTGTCTTTCCTGTATATTCTGAAGAATACGAAATATCCTCGATCACTTTATAGTTCTTTGGTACTCTTGTCCGCTTTGCTTCCTTTTCCTTCGAAATCAACAATACCTTCTCTTTTGGTTTCGCCAGATTCCGGCTGCCGCTCCATCTCTTGCCGTACTCTTTGTAATTTTCTTTGGTGATGTAAAAAGCAAGCCCTGTATAGTCCCCTCCCGGTTCCAGTATGGAAACCATCACACGACCCAGCCCCCATACCTCTTTCAGTTCCTTCATGGTCAAGTCCATTTTGTTGATGAGCAGATGCACATGCTCTCTCTTATTTTTCCGCTCCACCACATATAGATATTTCAGTTCCGCATATCCTTTTCGCTTCCGTAACCGTTTCAGCCGGTCAATGAAATTGCGAAATAACCGCAGGGCTGTTTTGATGTCCACTCTCTCCCGAAAGGTCAGTGTCAGGAATAGATCCCCTTCTTTGAAATTGGTGTTCACCATTCTGGCACATCTTCTCTTTGCTTCCAGGCAGTTGTATTCTTCCATTTTTTCCGTTGACAGATTTTCTCTCGCTGCTCTCTCACAGCTGATTCCTCTTTCTCTGGGTGAGAAATATATCTTTTCTTCATACACATCCCCCGCCCAAATCCTTTTTAAATATCTTGGCATGATTCACCTCATACTTATGTATCTCTCTATTCCTATCTGCTTATAGGGGTATGCCCCTAATGTTAATCACATTATCAAGGGTCAAAAGGGACCCCCGTCCCTTGCAAAATCAACCTTCTTTTGGTATCATAAAACTGTATCTCGTATTCAATTATCTGTGGGAAGGACGCTCTCTCTTTTTGAGAACGCCCTTCTTTTTTATGCAAGGATTTCTTCCAGCTGCTCCATCTGCTTTTCTGTCAAATCCCCAATTCTTCCCCATTCTCGCCTACCAGAAGAAAATCCCCGTTGATGGTATAAAAATGCGTGTTCGGTTCCAGCTTCAACAACTTCCCTTCTTCGTTGCAGATCAGCACCACACCCTCTGCAAGTTTCAGCGTTTGGATATATCCGCCCACCGTTTCCTGTAATGCTTTCAGTTCGTTTTTCACTTCCACTCGCCGGATCTCTCCTCTCACCGGCACCAGCAGTCCTTTGATGTATTCCATCCCTACGCCTCCAATTCCATTTGATTTCCAATGATCTCTACTTTTCCTTCCATCTGTTTCATGTCTTCTTCCGTCAGGTCCTTGATCATCATGCTCACCATACGGAACAGCAGCCCTTTCCCATGAATGAGTTTCTTCTCCCCTTCCCATCCGTCGTACATAGGTCCATCTGGATTCTTCTGTGTATCATACGCCAGAAATACTCTCTCGCTGATAGGATTCATAGGAACAATATCCACTCCCCCCACAGCCTCAATCTTCGCCGCCATGTCCAGCATCTGCGGGCTCTGTTTCACTACTCTCTGCCCCTTCTCCGTGATAAAGATCATCTGCACTGATTTCATATTCTTCCACTCCTTCCCAGCCTCGTTCCTGTCTGCACTTTCTCCACATGATGTTGACCTTGTCCATAAAATCGTCACTCATGACCACCGGAGAAATAACAGCAACCAGAATCAATCCATCTTTCACAGCCACCATTCTTCTTCCCTTTTCGCCTCGCAGGAAAAAAGCTAAATACTTGCTGTCCATCTTCCGCACTGGTTCCAGCAGGTCTTCGTCCATCCATAACACCCCATCCGTCGTATAAAATGGCGTCAGATACATGCCGTTGTAAAATACAGAAATACCAGCCGGATCAGCTGTCAGTTCCACTTCTCCGAACCTGTCTGTTTTTGTCAGCCCTGCTTCGTCAAACATTTCTCCACTTTCCCATTTGTTTTTCTTGTCCTCTGACACACCCAGAAGATTCAGAAAATCATCACTGGTCATTTTGGGCAGTCCCTCCAATCGGTAAACTGCATCCATGGTGTTTAACCACTGACTGCCGTCCACATCGTCCATGATGTAGCAGACCTTATCTCTTTTCGCTACTCTGGCAATGTCCGTAAATTTCATAATGCCCCACCTTTCTTCTCCATCTCTTGTTCTCCGCTTTCAGTCTTCTGTTTTCATCAAACAGAAGGCAAAAGCACATACCAGCAAATGCCGTTACCACATAACTAATGACCATGATTTTTTCCAGATCAAACAAGTGTGACCCTCCCTTCTGATTCCTTTCCCAAAATCTCGTTGTATCGGAAGCTCACCACATACCCCGCATCCATCCGCACCGTGAATATGTATCGGAATAAACCTTCCACCACACCTTTTCTGATGTAGTCGTTGTCCTCACCGTTTACCCGCCGGCGAATGTGCTTGATTTTCTTCCCAACGTCCAGCCCTCTTTCCATGGCTTTTTCTCTCATATCCATTTCTGTTCTTCCTTTCGTATACGCAATGTGGGCATACATACCCGTTTTTCGTGTCCTGTCCCTTTGCTATGTTCCATTTCATGCCGCAGATCTTGCAGCAAACATACCTCAACTCTTTCATGGCAACCTTCAAATGATGTTCTCTGTTTTGATGTTCAATTTCTCTTGTAATGTTCTGACTTCTGCCACTGTGAAGGTGGAAGGCTCCCGCAGCCTTCTTCCCAACGTTGTTTCAGAAATATGCAGCATAACGGCAACATCTTCCCGCTTGTAGCCGTATAACGTCATGTTTTTGATGATTTCCCCTAGCAGTTCTCTGTCCTTAGAGGAAAATTTTGATTTCATAAAATCACCTCATTCTTCCTCAAGCAAAATCATGCATTGCCGCATGGCATTGTTTATGATCTGCTAAATCTGTAATTGTTTTTCGATACAGGAAGCCGCCACTTTTACCGCCTCCTGAAACGCTCCCTCATTTGCCGTCAGGTAAGCCGCTGTTTCCCCTTCTTTGCATTCCTGTAAAAATCCCAGTAGTTCCAAAGCGTTTTCCAATGACATACTTTTTTGTTTGTCCATCTGTATATCTTTCCTTTCTTACTCCTCTGTGTTATGCTGAAAATAAAAAGGTGATTTTATGTTTCTTGATAAACACTCTAAAAAACTGATTTCTTATCTTGCTGAAAATCCTCCGCATGTAGAACCAAACCATTTTCTTTCCTACTACCCTGTTTCTTCTCTCGTAAAGTGCATGGTCAATCAGGAGGTGCTTTTCCATAAAGACTATCTTTTGCCTTATCTTGAAAAATTAAAACAGGATGGCTATATCCTCTCTTATTCTTTCTTAGACAGTGCTTCTGTTCATATAGAACCTTCTGTACAACTGGAATTCCGTAATGCTTATCGACGTCATCTTATTTTTCATGATATTTTGATACCTATTTGCGTTACACTAGTAACAAATATCGTCCTCTATCTGCTGAAACTATTTTTCTTTTGATTTTAAAAAGTATGAAATACTTGACACACAATGAATTGAAACAACAATGTTGTTAATACGCTAACCAGAATTACGATTCCATATCTCGACTTCATGAAATCACCCACTTTCCATTTTTCCTGTCAAGTTTCTTTGGATTTTTCTCCATTTTGTTCTAGTTTCTTTTATGTGTCTAATTAAGACACAATTTTGTCAAAAAAAATATCCACCACTTCTTCTGACGATAATCCATACTTATTTTTGATTCTTCCGATTTCTCCCTGCGTAAATTCTGCCCCACCTGTTTCATTGATTTTCATTGAGAATGTACTTCTTGCAATCCCCAAATACATTGCCAATGATGTTCCAGTATCTCCATGCAGCTTCATAATTGCTTCTAGTTTCAGTTTATTCATTCTATCCCTCCTTTCAAAGTGTCTGTTTTAGACACTTCTAAAATAACACTTTATAATTTTATTGTCAACGAATTTTTTGTATTTTTAAGACACTTTTTTTGATTTTTCTTGCATTTCCCTATTTTTTGTTGTAAAATTTAGACACTAAGGAGGTGCAACATATATGGATATGTCTGAACGTATCAAATCAAGACGTCTTTATTTAGGTCTGACCCAAGAAGAACTTGGTCTTAAACTCGGATTGCAAAAATCAGCAATCGCAAAATATGAAAATGGACGTGTAGAAAACATCAAGCGTAGTGTTATTGCAAAAATGGCAGAAGTTTTGGAATGTTCTCCAGCTTATCTCATGGGCTGGTCTGATGAGGTAAATCCTGCCCCTGCTTTGGATCTATCAAAATTTGACAATATCTACCCTGTCAAATTAAAAAAATTCCCTTTGCTGGGTGAAATCGCCTGCGGCAAACCCATCTTTGCCAATGAGGACAGGGAAAGCTATGTCCTTGCTGGAGCTGACATCCACGCGGACTTCTGCCTCCGTGCCAAAGGTGACAGCATGATAAATGCCCGTATCCTTGACGGGGATATTGTTTTCATCCGTAAGCAGGATATGGTGGATAATGGCGAAATCGCAGCTGTTGCTATCGGTGATGATGTAACGCTGAAACGTGTAGTCTATTACCCAGAACAGAACCTGCTGATCCTAAAGGCGGAAAATTCCAAATATCAGGATATGATTTACGCCAAAGATCAGCTGGATCAAGTGTATATTCTTGGTAAAGCCATTGCTTTTCAGTCTGATGTGAAATAAGGGGGAGACGAAAGTTTATGTCACTATTGCTGCATGTCCTATTAATTTTTGGATTATTGTTTCTACTCATCAGCATAAAAGACAATTATCTTAAAAAAAATCTTAAAAAAAACTTGGATGCAATTTTATCTTCTATTATTTCTAATAACGAAGATCCTTCTGATTTAGACCTTCTTGCATGCCAAACGATTTTCTATTGTAAATATGTATACCATAATCCTTCAAATACATTTTTATTCGGAGGTCGCTATGCATCCGTTTCTACAATTATGTTTTTATGCACACAAGTTTGCCAACATTTTTTATCTGGTTCCAATGAACCTTTGTCCTTTAAATATAAAAATGATTATGCAAACAAAGTTTTATTAGGTTGTTCCTCATTATATGGTTTATCCTTTGATGAATTGGAAAAAGTTTATGCTGAACGACTGCCATACTTGTCCAATAAAGTTGGAACGGATGCGCAAAGTCCCACATTGGTTGCTTTTCGAAGAATACTCGAAGTTGAATTTTATCAATCTGGATTCTATTCTTTGACAAGTACGGATACAAAAAACTATTTTTATAATCATGCTGCGCAAACGAATTGTACAAACGAAATTTTATCTTTTTATCGCACTGCTTTTATTGATAATGCCTTTTGTGATTTAGATAAAAAATTAGTTGCAAGAATACAAGAACAATTAAACGATAAAGTGATAGAATCTCAGAATAATTATGAAAGAGATACAGAAGATATCGGTATTCAAGATAACAATATACCTTCCTCTGCTGATTTTTATAATACTTCTAAACAATATAATTCTACTGAAAACAACATAAAAACAAAGCATAATCTCAAAAAAATATCTCCAAGAACTTTGTTCGTTTCAGTCCTTCTTTTATTTTGTTTCAGTATTGTAGGCAACATTGTTTTCTGTATTGAGAACCATACATTAAAAGAGGAAAACAATTCTCTTTACGAAAAATATCAACAAGCAGAAGAAGATAAAAATGAATATAAACAAAAAAATTTCTATTCCGAAGCCAAATTAGAAATGATTTCTGACGAATATGAATTCTATCATAAATACGCAGTAATAACCACAACAACTGGTTATCGTTATCATAAGTATGGCTGCTATCACTTAAATTATAATAGTTTTTATATCTATAATATATCTAATGCAGCGAGTCAAGGTTATACTCCCTGTTTGGACTGCCTTGGTTCTGGCTCTACCGAAGAAATTATTGATAAACTGGAACGTGATCTTTATTAAAAATCTCAACTCAAAAATGGCGACCTTCCATCAAAGGAGGTCGAAACTATGGCAAAAGCAAAAAAACTGCCGTCCGGTAACTGGTCTGTGCAGGCTTACAGCCACACCGTCACCGTAAACGGCAAACAAAAACGGGTGTATGAACGTTTTACCGCTCCCACCCGTAAAGAGGCTGAGTATCTGGCAGCAGAATTCCAAATGAATAAATCCCGCAAAAAATCTATGGAAACCATGACCGTTGCTCAAGCCATTGAAAGTTATATTGACAGCAAATCAAACATACTTTCTCCATCTACGATCAAAAGCTATCGTAGCTTACAGAGAAATCATTATCATGACATCGGTAAAATTCCTTTACAAAAACTTACCAGACAAATGGTTCAGCGTGAGTTTAATTTATATGCGGCTTCCCTTTCTCCAAAGACCTGCCGCAATCTTCATGGTTTACTTTCCGCAGCCCTGGAAATGTATCACCCTGATTTTCGTTTGAAAACAAATATGCCCAAAAAAACAAAGAACGAAATTCATATACCCACAGAAGCAGAACTTCAGTGTCTTCTCTCCCGATCCCGTGGAACGCCTCTCTTTCTTCCTATCATTCTGGCGTTTTCCATGGGGCTTCGTCGGGGAGAAATTTGTGGTCTGCGCTGGAAAGATATTAACCTTGAAAAACATACTATTCATGTCCATACTTCACTGGTGCAGAATGAAAAAAAAGAATGGGTTGAAAAACCTCCAAAGACCTATGCAGGAAATCGCATCCTCGATATTCCTCCATTTGTCTATGATGAACTAGAAAAACTATACCCGGAACAGAAGAATAGTCGTATCACAGATTTAATGCCGGATAATATTACCAATATGTTTCCTGGTTTGCTTCGTCGCTCCGGTCTGCGCCATTTCCGCTTCCATGATCTTCGCCATTATTACGCATCCATCATGCTTGCCAATAATGTTCCCGATAAATATGCAATGAAGCGTATGGGACATGCAACCAATTCCATGCTAAAGAATGTATATCAGCACATAATTACTCAAAAAGATCAGGAAGTTACCGTTGTTATGAACAACTTTTTTTCAGGACATTTCCAATAATGCAACACAAAATGCAACACGAAAAAAAAGAAACCTTGATTTCTCAAGGTTTCCAGAGCGGAGACGGTGGGATTCGAACCCACGGACGGTTTGACCCGTCAACTGATTTCGAGTCAGCCTCGTTATGACCACTTCGGTACGTCTCCATATTAACGTATTAAAGTATTTTCAAATTTTCAGTAAATTTTCTTTTGTTAGCAATTTGTTAGCATTTCAGCTTATTTCTTTCGGCTACTTCGGCTGAAAGCCTGATATTTCCTGACTTTCTGGCATCGGGGACGAAATTCACCGTCTCGATTTCGAGTCAGCCTCGTTATGACCACTTCGGTACGTCTCCATAAACACCTATTTTACAAAATCGCCTATATAGTATACCAGTCAGAAATAGAAATTGCAATCGTTTTTACAAAAAACTACATGCTTTTCCCCAAAAATCAATCCTCCTTTCACGCTCTACCCTTGACACCCCCTTGGAATTTCTGTAAAGTAGAGAAGATGAGCATATAAAAAAATAGGATTCTTTCCTATTATAATATAGAAACAGGTGAAACGATGCAATCGAATCAAAATTCTAACTATAATAATGAAAGTATTACCTCTTTGAAAGGTGCTGACCGTGTCCGTCTGCGTCCCGGAGTTATTTTCGGGTCTGATGGGCTGGAAGGCTGCGAACATGCCGTCTTCGAAATCCTCTCCAACTCCATCGACGAAGCAAGAGAAGGTTTTGGCAGCAAAATCGAAGTGGTTCGCTACAAAGACCAGTCTATTCTAGTAAAAGACTATGGTCGCGGAATTCCCGTTGATTACAATCCCAAAGAAGAACGCTTCAACTGGGAACTGGTTTTCTGTGAACTTTATGCAGGCGGCAAATACCAAAACAATTCCGGCGAAAACTATGAATTCAGTTTGGGTCTGAATGGTCTGGGTACTTGCGCCACACAGTATGCCTCCGCTTACATGGATGCAACCATCTACCGTGACGGCATGCGTTATGATCTGCACTTTGAAAAAGGGGAAAATATCGGTGGTTTAGTAAAAGAACCCACACACAAACGTGTAACGGGCACACAGATCCGCTGGCTGCCTGACCGGGATGTTTTCACAGACATTGCCATTCCCCTTTCCTACTTCCAGGATGTTTTGCGCAGACAGGCAATTGTCAATGCCGGTCTGACTTTTGAGCTCTTTGATGAAGAAAGCGGCGAAACATTTACCTATTACTATGAAAATGGTATTCGTGACTATCTGGCGGAACTTGCAGGCAACACTTCTTTGACAGACGTTCACTACCTCCAGACAGAAACCAGAGGTCGTGACCGTGAGGACAAGCCGGAATACAAGCTGAAATTTGAAGCGGCTTTCTGTTTCAACAATCAGATCAATCTGCTGGAATACTATCACAACTCCAGTTTTCTGGAATACGGCGGCGCACCAGACAAAGCAGTGAAAAGCGCTTTTGTTTCCGCCATCGACAAATATCTGAAAACAAACAATCTTTATAAAAAGGATGAGAAAAAGATCACATTCTCTGACATTGAAGACAGTTTGATTTTGGTCATCAATTCCTTCTCTACTATCACAAGTTATGAAAATCAGACCAAAAAATCTATTACTAACAAATTCATCCAAGATGCTATGACAGATTTCTTCCGGGAACAGCTGGAAATCTATTTCATCGAAAACAAAATGGATGCGGATAAAATCGCCAATCAGGTACTGGCAAACAAACGCAGCCGGGAAACCGCAGAAAAAACTCGTGTTTCCATCCGCAAAAAGCTGACTGGCTCTCTGGATATGAACAACCGTGTAGAAAAATTTGTCAACTGCCGTACCAAAGACGTCAGCCGTCGTGAAATTTACATTGTGGAAGGCGACTCCGCTTTGGGTTCCTGTAAACAGGGACGTGACGCGGAATTCCAGGCAATTATCCCTATTCGTGGTAAGATTTTGAACTGTTTGAAAGCAGATTACAACAAAATCTTTAACAACGACATCATCACAGACCTTTTGAAAGTACTTGGTTGCGGTGTGGAAATCAAGTCCAAACACAACACTGGTCTGAATTCTTTTGACATCAATCAGCTTCGCTGGAGCAAAATCATTCTCTGCACCGATGCGGACGTAGACGGATTCCAGATCCGCACCTTGCTTTTGACCATGTTGTACCGTCTGGTACCAACACTTATTGAAGAAAAGAAGGTATACATTGCCGAATCTCCTCTTTATGAGATCGTTAATGGCAAAGACACTTACTTTGCATACTCAGACGCGGAAAAAGCAAACATCGTTAGCAAACTGAAAGGGAAAGTGAAGATCAACCGCTCCAAAGGTTTGGGTGAAAACCAGCCGGAAATGATGTGGGAAACTACCATGAATCCCGAAACCAGACGTTTGATTCTGGTAACTCCTGACGATGTGAAACGGACACAGGAAATGTTTGAACTTCTGCTGGGTGAAAATCTGGCAGGACGAAAAGAATTTATTGCCGAAGAAGGCTACAAATATCTGGACTTAACAGATATCAGCTAAGAAAGGTACGATTGTTATGGCAAGAAAGAAAAAAACAGTCATTGAACGAAAAGATAATTTCATACAGGAGCAGCCCATCACCCAGACACTGGAACAAAACTACATGCCCTATGCCATGAGCGTTATTGTTTCCCGTGCCATTCCTGAAATTGATGGTTTCAAGCCCTCTCACCGGAAACTTCTTTACACTATGTATCATATGGGGCTTTTGCGGGGCGACCGTACAAAATCCACTAACGTAGTAGGTCAGACCATGAAACTGAACCCTCACGGGGATTCTGCGATTTACGAAACATTAGTACGTCTGACCGAAGGCAACGGCGCACTCCTGACCCCATTTGTAGATTCCAAAGGGAATTTCGGGAAACAGTATTCCCGCGACATGGCTTATGCTGCTTCCCGTTACACAGAAGTAAAACTGGCACCCATTTGTCAGGAAGTTTTCGCGGACATCGACAAAAACACTGTGGAATTCGTAGACAACTATGATGGCTCCATGCAGGAACCCGTTTTACTGCCTACGACTTTTCCCAATATTCTGGCAAATCCAAACATCGGGATTGCCGTTGGTATGGCAAGTTCCATTTGTAGTTTTAACTTGGCAGAACTTTGTGAAGCAACAGCCGCATATATCAAAGATAATTCCATTGATCTTTGCGATGTGCTTCCTGCTCCCGATTTTTCCACAGGCGGACAGCTGATCTACAATCGCTCTGCTTTGGAACAGGTTTATCGCACAGGTCGCGGCAGTTTCAAGCTTCGGGCAAAATATCGTTACGACAAAGATGCCAACTGTATTGAAATTTATGAAATCCCCTACACTACCAATCTGGAAGTCATCATTGACAAAATCATCGCATTGGTAAAAGGCGGAAAAATCCGTGATATTTCCGATATTCGTGATGAAACTGACCTGAATGGTCTGAAAATCACCATTGATATCAAAAAAGGCACTAATCCTGATTTACTCATGCATAAGCTTTATGCCATGACGCCGCTTTCCGACAGTTTCAGCTGCAACTTTAACGTACTGATTCAAGGAAAGCCCATGACCTTAGGTGTGGGCGGCATTTTGCAGCACTGGACAGAATTCCGTATGGAATCCATCCGTAAGCAGCTGGCTTTTGACATCCAGAAAAAGCAGGAAAAATGCCACCTTTTACAAGGTTTGGCGGAAATTCTGCTGGATATTGACAAAGCCATTTCCATCATCCGTCATACAGAACTGGAATCCATGGTTGTTCCTAATTTGATGGAAGGCTTCTCCATTGACGAAGTACAGGCGGATTATATCGCAGAAATGAAACTGCGAAACATCAACAAGGAATATATCCTCAAGCGTACGCAGGAAATGGAATCTCTGGAAAAAGAAATCGCAGATCTGAAAGCAACATTAGAAAGCAACACCAAGATCAAAAATCTGATCTGTCGTCAGCTGAAAGCCGTCGCGAAAAAATACGGCAAACCTCGTTTGACAGAAATCATTCAGGAAGAAGAAATTGTGACTCCCACCAAAGATGATTTCATTGAAGATTATGGCGTACGCCTGTTCCTGACAGAACAGAACTATTTCAAAAAAATACCCCTGATCTCCCTGCGTTCTGCTGGTGAACAGAAAGTCAAAGACGACGACTACATCATGCAGGAGATGGAAAGCACCAACCGTGGGGAAATGTTGTTCTTCTCCAATCAGTTCAACGTATACAAAATGAAACTGAGCGACATTCCTGACAGCAAAGCAAGCTCCATGGGGGAATATCTCCAGAACCTGTTAGGTATGGATGCGGAAGAAAAAATCCTTTATATGACCGTCACACAGGATTACAGCGGCTTTATGGTATTTTTCTTCGAAAACGGGAAAGGCGCAAAAGTACAGCTTTCCGCTTATGCTACGAAAGCCAACAGACGGAAACTGGTCAACGCCTACTCTGCCCGTTCTCCACTGGTATACATGGAAAAACTGGATGCAGATGTGGATTTCCTGCTTATGCGCAACCATGACAAAGCCACTCTGCTTAACACAGAACTGATTCCGGCGAATGCTTCCAAAAGCGCATCCGGTGTGCAGCTTTATACCCTCAAGAAAAACAGCAGCATCACCAAAGTCTGCCCTGCGGCACAATTCCAGACAGACAATCCTGAATATTACCGGACACGGAAAATTCCAACAACAGGGCATTTCATTCAGGAAAAAGACAAAACTTCCAATGATGTTCCCGGACAGATCGAGTTATAAATTATTACAAAAAAAGGATTTCTTTCCTCGAAAGAAATCCTTTTTTCTTGTGAAATGTTCCACTTTTCTTTTCCCTCCATTGCCTTTCATTGACTTATCTTTCACAATGGTGTTATAATGCTTTTAGGGTTTTTTATTAAAAATTTATTGTAAATCAATATCAGGGATTATCACAGAAAGAAGGATGCAACATGTACAGAACCCTTTATAGCCCTCAGGGTGCTCACATCAATCTGGACGGCAGAGATATCATCAATATGGCCTCCAACAACTATCTGGGTCTGGCTAACGCCCCCGATCTGGTAGCCGCAGCAAAGGAAGCCATTGACAAATATGGTGTTGGCCCCAGTGCCAGCAGAAACATTGTCGGCAACTTCGCAATCCACGACGAACTGGAAGAAGCACTGGCAAAATTCAAAGGCGTAGAAGCTGTTCTGGTATTCAACAGCGGCGTAGCTGCAAACACAGGCGTTATCCCCGTTCTGGTAGGCAAAGGCGATACCATTTACAGTGACGAACTGAACCACGGCAGCATCATCGACGGTTGCCGTCTGTCCCGCGCAAACGTAAAGGTATATCCTCACATGGATCTGGCAAAACTGGAAGAAATGCTGAAAGAACCCACAGAAGGCAAAAAACTGTTGGTTGCTGACGCAGTATTCAGCATGGACGGCGATCTGGCTCCCCTGCCCGAAATGGCAGCACTGGCTGAAAAATACGGCGCTATGTTCATGGTTGACGATGCTCACGGTGACGGCGTAATGGGCCCTTACGGCAAAGGTACTGTTGAACACTTCGGTCTGCGTGACAAAGTAACCGTAGAAACAGGCTCCCTGTCTAAAGCTTTTGGTGCAGCCGGCGGTTTTGTAGCAGGTACTAAAGAATTCATCGAAGAACTGCGTCCGAAAGCCCGCAGCTTCATCTTCACAGCTTCTCCTCTGGCTCCCTGCCTGACAGCAGCAGCACTGGCTGCCATCAATAAAATTGCTGATGACGACACTCTGGTAAAACGTCTGTGGGAAAACAGAGAATATTTCGCAAAACGTATGGAAGAAGCAGGTCTGAACACTGGCTCTACTGTAACACCTGTTATCCCCGTTATCGTTGGCGATGCAGAAAAAGCAGAAGAACTGAGCGCTCGTCTGTATGAAAAAGGCGTTTACGCACAGGCTATCAAATTCCCTGTTGTGCCCAGAGGTACTGCTCGTCTGCGTGTTATGATTTCCGCAGCACACACCAGAGAAGATCTGGAAAAAGCTGCTGATGCCATCATTGAAATCACAAAAGAAATGGGCATCATCTAATTTTGATACGACACCCCCGCTGTAAAAACAGCGGGGTTTTCTTTGCTGTTTTCCAAACAAAAAGCCTCATGGAATCAAAGTCCCATGAGGCTTTCTTTTATGCTTCGTTTATTGTTAGATTACTGCTGCTGTTCCAGCTTTTTGTATTTTTCATTGAGGGCTGCGCCCACTTCTTTCTTATCCCGTTTATCAAACAGCATATGATACAGTACTACAACCATCAGGATGATACCCATGTAACCGCTGAAAGGATAAATGGTATTTACCAGAACTTTGAAGTCTGTCATGCCCAGGAAGAAAGCGATAACTGTCAGAACCAGAGCAACCAACATAAATTTCTTTGTTTTTTCCTGCGCGAACTGGCTGGTTACGCCCCACAGCATAGGTACTGCTGTTGTATAGATACCGCAGATCAGGATAACAGAGAATACAACACCAACTGCACGATGGATATTGTCTGCCAGCACCAGAGAAGGTACCGCTTTGTCATAAACGCTTTCGATATTTACCAGCAGACCCAGGTTCATGCACAGGATTGCCAGACCGAAAAGCACGCCGCCCAGCAGACCGCCATACAGAGCTTCTTTGCTGCTGTTTGCGCTGGCACCGATACCAGCAGAGAAAATCAATACGGCAATGGCATTAAAACCAGGATACAGGATACTGGAGAAGAGCCAGCCGCCGCTGTTCTTTGTAATTTCCAATGTAGGAATAACTTCTGCGGCATGACCCAGTCCGCCTGCATTACCCAGGAAGCTGATCAGACCAACGCCAACAGAAAAGACAATGATAACTGTACCAAGGCTGCCCAGAATGTCTGTCAGTTTGTGCAGCCCCAGAATAACTGTAAAGAATGCTGCCAATGTCATACCGACACGACCTACATAAGGATTGATTCCATAGTATTCTGCCAGTGTTGCGCCTGCACCGGAAATCATGATAACGAAGATCGCGTACAGGAATGCTTGGAACAGAATTTCGAAAATTTTACCAACTGTATGACCAAAATAAAAACGTACAATTGCGCCGGGAACTTTCAGCTGCAATTCTTTCCCGTGCCTCATAAACATACCGCCTGCCCAGGCGAAAACTACCATTGTTATAATACTGCCCAGGATACTCATAATCCCCTGTGCTGTAAAGAACTGCATAATTTCCTGCCCTGTTGCAAAGCCTGAACCGATGGCGCATGCCACATATGCGCCGGCAAATTTTACCACATTTGCCATACTCACCTTGTTTTCCATACCTTGTTCCCCTTTCTCTTTTGCATTTTCCAGATTCTTCTTTTGAAATCAGGATTGTATCGATTTAAGTACATAAATCGAATATGGAAGATTGTACCATATTGTTCTGTTTTTTGTAAAGAAATAGATTACACAATTTTTTCCTTGTTTATGCAAAACCTTCCCATCTTTTTTCACAATAAAAATCTGATTTTTTTCCTTGTTTTTTTATTATTTCTGCCATTGTCAAAAAAACACATTGGTGATACAGTATTGAGCAAGATTTATTTTTATACGTTGTATCTAATAAAAAACATACAAAAGATAGGGGTGTAGCAACTATGAACACAGAAAAATGTACTTCATGGGTAGAGAGAGATAAGAAGGTAATGGCTCCAACACAGCACCTTTCTTACTTCCCACTTGTTGTAGAAAGCGGTAAAGGCTCTATTATCCGAGATCTGGACGGCAATGAATACATTGACTTCCTCAGCAGCGCTTCTTCCTTAAATCTTGGCACATGCAACGATCATGTAAAAGCTGCCGTAGAAGAACAGCTGAAAAAATATTCACAGTATACCATTGCTTATACATATAATATTCCTGCCATCGAATATGCTGAACGTCTTGTCAGCACATATCCTGGCGATGTAAAAGCCAAAGTTCTGTTTGGTAACTGTGGTTCTGACGGCAATGACGCTGCTGTAAAATTTGCCAGAGCATTTACCGGACGCACCAAAATCATCACATTCATCAACGGTTATCATGGCAATACTTACGGTTCTTCTTCCATGACAACTGTAACCACCCGTATGAGAAAGAAAATGGGCCCTTTCCTGCCGGAAATCTATCCCTTCCCCTTCTTCGGGTCTGACACACCAGATGATGTATGTGAAAAAGAATGTCTGAAAGAAATGCAGCGTGCATTCGATACTTACCTGCCCGCAGACGATGTGGCAGCAGTCATCATCGAACCTGTTCAGGGTGACGGCGGCCTGATTCCCGCGCATCCTATCTTCATGAAAAAACTGTATGAACTTTGCCAGAAACACGGCATCCTGTTTATTTCCGAAGAAGTACAGCAGGCATTCTACCGCACTGGTAAAATGTATGGTATCGAACATTACGACATCGTACCTGACGGCATCATCTTGGGCAAATCTGTCGGCGCTGGTCTGACACTGGGCGCTTTCATGGCTAGAGAAGAAATCATGGACTGCCTGCCTGCTCCTGCCCATCTGTTCACACTGGGCGGCAACGCACTGGCATGTTCCGCTGGTATTGCGGCATTTGACTACATGCATACAGAAGAATTCCAGAATATTTTGAAAACAAACTGCGAAATCCTGCAGGAATCCTTCGCAATGCTGAAAGAAAAACATGGCAATATCATCAGCACAACCAATGGTTTGGGTATGTCCTGTGGTATCGGCATCGTAAAAACAAATGCCGATGGCACCAAAGAACCTGATCTGGATGGTACTTTCAAGATCCTCTACCGTGCATACGAAAAAGGTCTGCTGGTCATCTCTGTTGCAGGCAATATCCTGAGAATTCAGCCGCCTCTGAACATCGAACATGATCTGTTCCGCAAAGCTTTTGCAATCCTGGATGAAGCAATGGCAGACTATGAAGCAGGCAATATCCCTGACGACGTACTGCAGTTCCAGAATGGCTGGTAATACTGATTTTACAAGAGAGAAGCAATTCAAGCTTCTCTCTTTTCTTGTGTGCAGAGGCCATAGGAATCTTTCTCCAGCTTTTTCTCTCCCCCCATTTCTATTCTGGAAACTACAAAATAACGCACAGAAATATGCAGGCAAAAAGGCTATTAATCCTAATAAAATTGGCTGAATCGCCTCAATATATCTTCCCTGATTACAAAATAGCAGCAAGTCTCTCCAATGGTTTACTGGCAAAGAGTATGGTCATTTTCACCTGTTTTTTTCAAAAAAATTCACACTCCACAGATGGCTTTTGATGCTTTTCTGTGCTTTTATTAGGCATTTGCATTGCAACAAAGAACTTTCTTTTATGTTATGGCATTGAATGCCCTTTTGAGCAGCGTACAAATTGCAGTAGGATCTGTCAAAAACCCATTTTTCATCCGTCATTTTTCAAATTCTAGCCCCTTTTTTGCAAAAAAAGATTGGATATCAGTATCCAGTATCCAATCTTTTGACAGAAAATGTCCATTTTCTTTTGTGCAATTTTTCGTACAAATTATTCGCAAAACTCCACTTTTTGGCTTGATGTATGACATCAAGTACAATTTCTTATTTTTTATTCTGCATAATTTCGATTACTTTCATATCTACATCTGTCAAACCTTCATGAGAAAGTTTCATCAGGTTTTTGGTTGTGTCTTCTACCGCAGTGCTGATGATACCGTCAGTTGCCTGTACAATGCTGTTATCCATTGCATACAGTGCCGCATAAACTGCTTCGCCTGCGCAGATTGACAGTTTTAACGCACAACCGCCTTTTGCACCGTCACAGAACATACCTGCTACGCCGCCCATCATGTTCTGTACAGCGCCGGAAATCTGTTCCAAGTTGCCGCCCATCATATATGTGATAGCTGCCGCAGAACCGGAACCTGCCAGTGTTGCGCCACAGATAGGAGAAAGTCTGCCCACATGTTTTTTCATATACATGATAATGAGCATTCCCAGCAATTCTGCACGCAGGAGTTTTTCAGGAGAAGCCTGCAAATGTTTTGCAGCCACTGCCGCAGGAAGCATCGTTTCCAGACCCTGGTTACCACTGCCCAGATATGTCATAACGGAGCCATTGCCGCCGCTCATGCGGAAGTCACATGCTGCTGCTGTTGTCAGTTTTACATCTGTTACCATATCATTGGACAATGTACCGTTGAGAACCATTTTCTGCATGCAAGGGCCAATACCGATGGCATATTTCTTTTCCAGACCTTTCTTTGCAATATCCAGGTTCATATCAATACCTTCCTGGATAAATGCCAAATCTTTCACGTCCACTTCATTTGCCATTTTGAAGAAATCAGCAAATGTGTACTGTGTAATATCGAAACCATCATGTGTTTCTTCTTCCACAACCTCTTCTTTCCGGTTATCCAGCAGGACTTTTCCATCTTTTTCAGAATATACCAGATTATCATGGGCATCTTCTGTAATTGTGTGCGCGCGTTCTGTTTCATTTGTAGCTACACATTCAATGTAGAACTGGCTGCTCTTCAGCACTTTTACAGTTACAAAGCCTTCTTCTACCAGTTTCTGACCTTTTTCCACATGTTCGGGTTTTACTTTCGCAAAAATTTCCATGGTGTTGTCAGGATCAGCCAACAGGCATCCCAGTACACAAGACAGTTCAATACCGTTTGTGCCAGCGTTGGGGATCTGTACGCTATAAGCGTTTTTAAAGATGTTGGAGCTGATGACCATATCCAAATGTGTTGCGGGTTTTTCCAGCAGTGCGCATGCTCTGGATACTGCCAAACCAATTGCTACGGGTTCTGTACAGCCCATGCTGGGTTTCATTTCACTTCTGATTGCTTCCAATGCCATTTTCATATCCATTTGTAATTCCTCCTAAAGAATATCCGATTCATTATGTTGTCCTATTATAGAGCAAAAAGCGTGCCAAACAAAAAACCCCCGAAATTCTGCTTTTTTTGACATTTGATTTCTCAATTATGAGAAATTTATATTGTTTCCATTTCTTTATTTCCCATATCCAAATAAATAATGTACTTTTTCTCATACATTTTTCCTGCTTTTTGCAATAAAAAAAGCCCCTTTGGTATACGGCATACCAAAAAAAGGGCTTGTTTCTAACTTTTTAGCGATTTCTCATTTTTGAATATGATTTCTCAAAAATGAGAACTAAATGAGATCATATTTTTTCAATTTACGATACAATGTGGCACGGCTCACCTGCAAGATATCCGCAAGATGGTTTTTTTCTTCCAGAGAAGCGCCGGGTTTGACCATACGCATCAAAATTCGTTTTTCATAATCGGACATCATTTCATCCAAGGAACGAGGTGCTGCACCACGGCTTCCATGAAGAGCAATATGATCCGGCAAGTCTGAAAGAGTCACATGCGTTCCTTCCACAATATTGGCCAGATACTCCACAATGTTTTTCAATTCTCTGACGTTTCCCGGCCAATCATAAGCAATCATAGCATCCAGGGCTTCCGGTTCCATTCCTTCCAGATGCTTATTCAGTTTCTGATTATAATACCCAATATAATGGGTAATCAAAGCCGGCAAGTCTTCCCGCCGCATACGCAAAGGCGGCAATTCAATGGGAATGATATTCAAACGATAATACAAGTCCTCTCGGAATGTGCCTTCTGCCACCATCTGCTCAATATTTTTATGAGTAGCGCAAATAACGCGAATGTCTATCGGAATAGGTTTTCGTCCGCCGATTCGTTCCACCTGTTTTTCCTGCAAAACACGGAGCAGTTTCGTCTGAACCGGCAAAGGCATATCACCGATTTCATCCAGAAAAATGGTACTTTTATCTGCCAGTTCAAATTTCCCCACAGAGCCATGCTTCCGCGCTCCGGTGAAAGCTCCTTCTTCATAGCCAAAGAGTTCACTTTCCACCAGATTTTCTGGAATGGCAGCACAGTTAATGGAAATCATCAATTTTTCCCTGCGGTCGCTGAGGTCATGAATCATTTTTGCCATAATTTCTTTCCCCGTACCGCTTTCCCCACGGAGAAATACCGTAGAATCAGACTTGGCAACTTTCCGGCCGATACGCAGCGCCTCCTGCATCTTGGGGCTATCCCCTACAAAAGACCATGCGCTTTCTGCCGTATGCACCGCTTTCAATTGTTCTTCCAATTTGCTGTTCGCTTCATCCGTATAAAGCTTGCTTTCCAGCAACATACTCATATACTTGAGGAATTCTTCCAATTTTCCCATATTCTCCAGAACATTCTTCCGCTGCTGTTCCCGAAAAGCAATGATAGAAATGATGCCTACCACTGTCTGATTCTGAAAGATGGGATAAGCCAGATTGGCAAGCTCTTTGCAGTATGCCCGTTTCTCACAACCTACACAGTTGGAGTCGTCGTTCACATCCCGAATAATACCGCCCTTCCCAGTCTTAAGAATCTTCTCAAAAAAATTGGCATGGGAAACGGCATTACCGATTTCATTGAGATAATCCCCTGTGCCTGCCACACGAATCAGTTCATGGTCTACAATGGTAACATCTGCTTCCAAAATAGAAGCGATGGCCTGTACATATGCCTGAATAAAAGGTTGTATTTTCATCAAAGGTGTCAAGCCTGTCATCTCCCAGCCGTTCTCATCTCATTCCAACATTGTTTTTATGAAAGTATTTTCATATAAAACTCCAGAAAACAAGAGCCGGAAACTCTCATCAGTTCCGGCATCTATTTTTCTGTATCTTGATTATATCACAGCAGGCTTTTTCTGTAAACTTCCAGAATATCCTTCTCTTCCAGACCATATTCGGGGAATGTAGCCAGTTTTTTGGGATTTTCCATGGAGCGTTTTGTGTAGTAAGCAATATCCTCCGCTGTGAATGTTTCGGAAATATCCAGTACATCTTTCATGAGCTGGCCCATGTCTTCTGTGGTTTCCAGACCCAGATAGCCAAGAACTTCTTTGACTTTCTGATTGTCTTTGCCAAAGAGTTCCATATACGCCTGCATCACCATGCCATTTGCACGGCCATGAGGAATCTGTTTTTCGTATGTCAGGAAATAACCCAATGCATGGGGAATGGAAGTGCTTGTCTGGGCAATGGCAACACCGCCAATTGTGGATGCCAGCATCAGTTTTTCACGTACTTCCGGTGTATATTCTCTCGCTTTGAGCGCAGGAATACATTCTTTCCAGTAGGACAGACCCATAGCCACGATTTTTTCACTTACTGTATTGGCATTTGCGCTCAAATAGCTTTCTACCAGATGGCTCATAGCATCTACTGCTGTATTATTGGTTACTTTTGCAGAAAGTGTATCCATGTATTTGGGATCTAAGAAAGATACGGCTGCAAATACAGGCTGCATAATACCGCTTTTGGTACGTTTTTCATGGAGTGTCAAAATGGCATACTGTGTCACTTCAGAGCCTGTACCTGCTGTTGTAGGGATTTCCACAACAGGCAGTGCTTTTGCGGAAGGATCTGTAAAGAGAATTTCCGCATCTGCTTCCGGATTTGCAGTCAGTACCGCAATGGCTTTGGAAGCATCCATAGGAGAGCCGCCGCCGATCCCAATAACAAAATCAACCGCTTCTTTTTTTGCCAGTTCTGCCGCACGGACAACGGTTTCCACATCGGGATTTTCACCGATTTCATCGAACAATACCCACTGCATGTCCAATGCTTCCAGCGCATCTGTTACATCTTTCTGAGAACCGTTTTTCTTTGCGGAAGTTCTGCCAGTAACAATCATGGCTTTCTTCCCCAGTTTTTTCAGAACTTCTTTATGTTCTGCAATACAGTCCCGTCCAAAGTATGTATCTACGGGCATAAAATAACGAAATATGTTCATATTTCTATTCCTCCTTTTTTAGCACAAAAAATCATACCAGTCCCAATCCACAGACAAAATACCTACGGCTGTCTGTTCCTGAGGGTCTTCCAATAATTCAAATTCTATTTCAAATTCATGATAACGTTCGCCTTCAATGGTTGCTACACCAGAAATGATGTAATGGCGGCCTTCTCCTTCCAGCCATTCCCCTTCCATCAGAAGATCATCTTCTTCCAGATAGATTTTATTCAGTTCCTGCTGGATTTCCTGTTCCGTAAATGTCAAACGCATAGCAATAACCTCCTTTATGATGATTTTACCATTGACAAAATAGATATACAAGAAAATTTCTCTTTGTCGCAAAGGCATTTCATGGTATACTAATTGAGTACAACAAACAGGAGGCTTGGAGATGCATTACATTGTATTAGACTTGGAATTTAACCAGTCCTTTCCATTTAAGACCGGAAAAAAAACAGAGCCTGTGGCAGAATGCCCTTTCGAAATCATACAGATTGGTGCCGTAAAGCTCAATGAAAATTTTGATATATTAGAAGAATTCAATTATATGATTCGTCCCCAGATTTACCCCCGTCTGCATCCCTTTGTGGAAAAAATCACTGGGATACAGGAAGAAGACTTAAAAGGACAGCCCTCTTTCTCAGAAGCTTATGAAGCATTTTTGCGCTTTATCGGCAAAGAAGAAGCAATTCTCTGTACATGGGGCCCTGACGACATCAAGTCTTTGTTCCGCAATATTCTCTATTACAATCTGGATGCAGATGCACTGACTGATCAATATCTGAATATCCAGCCCTTTGCTTCCGCATATCTTCATCAGGAAGCCGGCAAAGCCATTGGTCTGAAAAATGCCGTGACAGAACTGGGTATCGAAATACAGGATGCGTTCCACAACGCACTGAATGACGCTGTCTACACAGCTAAAATTTTCCGCATCGTTCATCCGGAAAACATTACGCCGGATATTTTCCAGCCACTGACTATGCTTGCGAAAAAACCAAAACGTATGCGGACAGATAAAAAAGCCCTGTTCCAGCACTTCATGACACAGCTGAACCGGGAACTGACAGAAAGCGAAAAGAAACTCATCAAAGCAGCTTATACCTTGGGCCGCAATCATGCTTACGATATGGCTCCTGCGCCTAAGAAACACAAAGATACAAAATCTGAAAAGAAAAAATCATAAACGAATTCTCGAAACCAGAACGTTCAGCGGAGCATTCTGGTTTTTTTATTTCTAAATCTGCTCTTACTATGTTCCGCATCACAAAGACATATCTTAAATTCTTTTCAAATTTGTTTTTATTTATTTCATATTTTTATGAAAGGTATCAAATATTTCTATGGCTTAATTTTCAGTTTTCCCTTTGCAAATTTTGCATAAAATTACACTCCTTTCCAATTCATCTATTCAAAAACCCAAATTATTCTTATATTTTAAAACCCCTATTTTAAAATAGAATGAATTTTTATCACAAAATTCCGCATAATAACAAATATCTGTGTATTTGACTCTAGGCTTTTATCATATTATAATCTTATAGTAATTTTCAAAAAAATCAACTTTACTTATATATTTGGAGGTATTTTATGTTTACTTCTATTGTTGGCATCAACTGGGGTGACGAAGGCAAAGGCCGTATGGTCGACTTGCTTTCTCAGGAATATGATATCGTCTGCCGTTATCAGGGCGGCAATAACGCAGGACATACGGTTATCAACGATCAGGGCAAATTTGTACTGAATCTGCTGCCTTCCGGCATTTTGCGCAGTGACGTAGTCAATGTCATGGGCAACGGTATGGTTATCGACTTGGAACACCTGCACAACGAAATCTCCCGTCTGCAGGAAGCTGGTGTATCCATCACACCGGAAAATCTGAAAATCAGTGATAAAGCAGTCATCTGCATGCCTTATCACGTTATGCTGGACTGTCTGGAAGAAGATCGTCTGGGCGACGCAAAATACGGCTCCACTCGCCGCGGCATCTCTCCCGTTTACGGTGATAAGTACATGAAAAAATGTCTGCGTATGGGTGATCTGAAATACCCCGCCATTTACCATGACACACTGAAACATGTTTTGGAATACAAAAATCTGATTATTGAAAACGTTTATCATGCAGCTCCCGTAGAACTGGCTGACATGACAAAATGGCTAGACACATATGCCGCAGAATTCGTGGATTATATTGTTGACACAAGCCTGTATCTGGATCAGGCAGCGAAGGAAGGTAAAAAGATCATGTTCGAAGCACAGTTAGGCGCACTGCGTGACATTGACTTCGGCATCTACCCTTTCACCTCTTCTTCCTCCACCATTGCGGCTTACGCTCCCATTGGTGCAGGCGTACCCAATCACAAACTGGATCAGGTAGTAGGGATCATGAAAGCATACTCCAGCTGTGTAGGCGAAGGCCCTTTCACCTGTGAATCCTTCGGTGAAGAAGCGGAAAAACTCCGTGAAGCTGGCGGTGAATACGGCGCAGCAACGGGTCGCCCCCGCCGTGTAGGCCCCTTTGACGCAGTGGCATCCCGCTATGGTATCCGCGTGCAGGGCTGCACAGAAATTGCTCTGACAAAACTGGATGTTCTTTCCTATCTGGAAGAAATCCCTATCTGTGCTCAGTATGAGCTCAACGGCGAAATCATTGACGAATTCCCTTACGCCGCTGTTCTGCCCGAAGCAAAACCTGTCATTCGCAAAGTAAAAGGCTGGAACTGTGACATCAGCAAATGCAGAACAAAAGAAGATCTGCCCAAAGAAGCACTGGACTACATTCATCTGCTGGAAGAAATGACCGGCTGTTCCATTCGATACGTTTCCGTAGGCGCAGAACGTGACGCTTATATCCGCATGTATTAAACAAAAAAGGCATGAAATCTCAAGTATAAGAGGTTTAGAGGCATCTTCATAAGAAAACAAAGAAAGCCAAAATCCTTATCATGACAAAGGATTT
>ERZ834859.163-NODE-163-length-88594-cov-15.984425_pt1 | contig 88594 bp, 84 predicted proteins | sample MGYA00519947_ERZ834859 | MGnify/ENA primary metagenome ERZ834859 (study PRJEB31850, sample SAMEA3708763) | human gut metagenome | biome: human gut; feature: human-associated habitat; material: faeces | place: China | collected 2014 ...
ACAGACGATTACCTTTAAGGAAAAACCCGAAGTCCCAGAAGAACCAGAGAAACCCGAAACACCACAGACACCAGATACACCCCATAAAACAAACAGTCCAAAAACTGGCGATAGCACAAACCTTTACAGACTGCTTGCACTTCTTATGACTTCTGGTGCTGGGCTGGCAGGTATTTTCTTCTATAAACGCCGTAAAATGAAGAAATCATAAGGCGGTAACAGTATGAGAAAAGGAAAATCACGCTCTCCGCCGAAGCGGTCAAACGGCAGACTTCCGCTTATTCTGGCTTGTCTGCCAACAACCTGCAAGAACACGGATAGTCAAGGGTGCGAAGCATTTATTTTACCCTTTACTATCGGTGGGATTGCTGGTATTTCCCTAACCGCCAGAATAAGAAATCACAATCAATCAACTTATCAAATATAGAAAGAAACGAGGTAAAACAATATGGAAATGAAATATGTCGTGCCAGATATGGCACAGTCTTTTGGAACTCTTGAATTTGCAGGCGAAAGCGAGCCAGTCTTTGAAAGAGATAAAAATAACCGCAGGGTCTTAGCCAGACGAAGCTATAACCTTTATTCTGACGTACAGAAAGGCGAAAATGTTGTGGTAGAAATTCCCGTGCAGGCTGGCGAAAAGCATTTCAAGTATGAGCAGAAAGTAAAACTTGTCAATCCGAAGTTATACGGCAGAGGTTACGCAATCGGGGATATGGGACATACCGATTATGTGTTGCTTGCTGATGATATTGTAGCAGTTGAAGAAAAGTAAAGGAGTGAAGAATTTATGAGATTATCAAACGGGTTTGTCATTGACAAAGAGAAAACATTTGGAGAATTAAAATTTACAGCGGTGCGTGATGTGTTCTTGCAGAATGAGGACGGGACACCGAGTACCCAGCTTAAAAAGCGTATCTATGATTTGAAGTGCAGTCTGCATGGTGGAATTATCCCCGTGTCTGTACCGCCAGAAGTGCCGTTAAGGGAATTTCCTTACAACGCAGTTGTGGAACTTGTCAATCCAGTAGCCGATACGGTATCAAGAAAAACCTATATGGGTGCAGACGTGGACTGGTATGTAAAGGCAGAGGATATTGTGTTGAAGAATAAAGGCAATCAAAACGCAGGCAATCCACAGAACCATACACCGCAGGGACAGCCGAAAAAATAGTATTCCTAAATAGATTTTCATTGTAGCGGATATATGGAACTGTTATAATATGGATATGAAGAAAGCGACAAATTAGAAGTTGTAAGGATGTGTTTCAAATGACAAAAGAAGAACGACAAAAATATAAAGAACTAACAAAAGTTTTGCCTAAAATGCTTAAAGATAAAATTAAAAAATATAAGTTTAAGAAAAAAGATTTTATGATTTGGTATAGTACAAAGGAATTATTCTTTGATTTGCTTATTGGTGTGAAAGTAAAGTCAGATGATAAGTGTTATTGTACTGCTATAGAAACAATCAAACCATTGTGGTTAGATGATTTGTTATGGGATTTATTGAAAATGGAAACCAATAAAAAAGAACCATTAAGTTTGAGAACTATTGGTGCATTTACAGTTAGCGGTGCTGAATTGTTTAAAAATGAAACAGAATTAAAAGAATGGACAATCAGTGAATTAGAAGAAATCATAGATAATTATTTAGAACATTTTTATAAAACTGCTCAATCATCTTCAATCTGTGATTTTTACAATAATTTAGAAAATTCTATATACCATGTTGAATTAAGAAAAGCATTATCATTGATTCACGAGCATAAATATCAAGGTGCTTTAGATTATTTGAAAGACAAAGGTGAAGGTATTTTTAAGAATGGTGATGTATCTATAAATAATGCAATCAGAGAATACTGTATAAATCAACTTTCATAGATGGATAAAATCCAGTTTGTAGTGCAGTAAATTCCAGTTGTGCGCCCAGCTAAGGGTGTGTAACCAAGTCGGTGGGAATCCGATTTATCCAAGGTCTAGCCAGCCAGATAATAGCGAGTCTTGGGATGTTGTTGGTAACAGCAACTGACAAGCGTAGACAGCAAGAAAGCAGGGTTGCAATGCTATTGAGCCTCGAAAAGTTAACTTCAGTAGGCCGACGTCTTAACTGGTGCGGAAGGCAACAGCACACAAGTCATTATGGCGAGAATTGTGTGGCGCTGCGGGGTCAAAGGGCCAATCATGCTTGACATTGTGGGTACACATCAACTGGGGAGAACCTGTTGTCTCTCGTATAAGAGTATGAAGTATCAACTGAAAATGGAGAGCTTCAAATGGATAACAGGTAGTCGGACAGTCTCATAGTACTGATGAAATCGGGTAATGCCGATGGAGGGAAGGGGACTGCATAGTAACGGTCTTTCTGAGGACACATTATCCGTACTCAGGGACGGAGGAAATAATGGGAACGAAATTAGAAAGAATAGCTGAAATATCGGCAGAAACAAAGAAACCTGTATTCACATCCATATATCACTTGATAAATGCAGAATTGCTGAAACAATGCCATAAAGAATTAGATGGCAAAAAGGCAGTTGGTGTTGATAAGGTGACAAAGGAAGAATACGGAAAGAACCTCGATAGAAATATCGAAGACTTAGTACAGAGGTTAAAGAACAAATCTTTTAAACCACTCCCATCATTGAGGGTATATATTCCAAAGGGAAATGGAAAAATGCGACCGCTGGGAATAGCCTCTTACGAGGATAAGATTGTCCAAATGGCAGTAAAGAAAGTACTAGAAGCAATTTACGAGCCAAGATTTCTGAACTGTATGTATGGATTTAGACCAAACAGAGGTTGTCACGAAGCGGTAAAAGAAGTATATCAGAGAATCAGTTATGGGAAAATCAGCTACATAGTGGACGCTGATATTAAAGGATTTTTCGATCACATTAACCATGACTGGATGATGAGATTTCTGGAATGGCATATTCAAGACCCAAATCTGCTCTGGCTGATAAAGAAATATTTAAAAGCTGGAATAATGGAAGATGGAAAATTTGAATCAACAGAGGAAGGTTCAGCACAGGGTTCAGTCATGAGTCCGATGCTAGCAAATATATACATGCATAACGTGTTAACGCTGTGGTTTAAATTTGTGGTGAAAAAGACGTTAAAAGGAGACTGTTTTCTGGTGAATTTTGCAGATGATTTTGTAGCTGGATTTCAGTATAAATCAGAAGCAGAGTGGTATTATTCAGCCCTGAAAGAGAGGATGGAACAATTCAATCTTGAGCTGGAAAGCAGTAAAAGCAGGTTGATTGAATTTGGGAGATTTGCAGAAACCAACAGACTATCCAGAGGAATAGGTAAGCCAGAAGCATTCGATTTTCTAGGTTTTACTTTCTATTGCGGAAAAACGAGAAAGGGAACATTTGCATTAAAGTTGCAGACATCTCGAAAGAAGTTTGAACGTAAGCTGAAAGAATATAAACTATGGATATATGATAATCGGAACCGTCCGGTCAGAGAAATCATAAAAGAGCTGAATGTAAAGCTTGTAGGTCACTATCGCTATTATGGAGTAACATGGAATTATAGAAGATTATGTGCATTCTTACACAGAGTACAACAATTCCTGTTTAAAGCGGTAAATCGTCGAGGTTGCAGAAGAGCCTATACATGGGGTGGTTTTTGGGAAATGCTAAAGTGTTATCCGCTTGCGAAACCAAAGACGTACTATTGCTTATATTAAAGTGAATGTTATTATGAGGAGCCGTATGCGGGAAAGCCGCACGTACGGATCTGTGAGGGGCTAAAGTTGCAAGGCTTTAGTCTACTCGACTGTAGAACTAAGAAAATATGGGTTTGAAGAGGGGGATTGTGTGAAAAAATTTATAATGTTAATTATAGCTTTAACATGCATTATCTTTCTGGCTGGTTGCAATAACAAAAGTATGGATTACCTTATTGAGAATGAACTAAGTATTACGGGCATTGTCAACGATACTAATGAGAATTTTATTTTGCTTAAAAACGAAGATGGAGAATATCAAGTATCTCTGAATGTTGAGAATAAGGATAGCATGACGCATTTCAATATCGGTGATGAAGTTGTAGTCTATTACGACGGCTATATTGCAGAGAGTTATCCGATGCAGATAAATAAGGTCTATGCTATTATATTGAAAATGCCTGCTGATAGAACAGAGAATGATTAACCAATTTGAATTGTGGAGGTATTTGTGATGTTTGGATTTAAGAAGAAAGAAAAGAAACCACTTTTAATTAAAGCAAAAGATGTATTTTCAATTATTAAATCGGATTATGATGAAGGTGTTGCTTTTTGTTTAATTGATTTTAATTTGAAAGGTAAAATCTATACAATGGGGTCAGTGCTTATTCCAGACAGCGAAGAAAAAAAGGAAAACATATATTTTGTTTTTGAAGACGAACAGTATGATACTTATGAAGAATTTGCAGAGGGTGTAGAGGTTGGAGGAATTAAACTTTTTAATGCAGATACAGTGATTGAGGTTTTACGTGCGGGAATTATTGATGGGGAACCAATGATAAAAACACCCTGGGGAGATACCCGATTAGCCAAAATGGCAATCCAAAACTAATTTTGTATTAGATATAGTTGATAAAGAAATCCCAGTTTTTATATCGGATACAAACAATACGATAGTTTTGCTGGAGATATATCAGTAAAAAAAGAGATAGATAAAACAGCAAATTTAAATATTTGTGAAAGGAATATTAGCTTCCATATAGCAATGCAAGAGGTTCTTGCGTCTGTTTTTTGGCATGCAAGAGTCTCTTTCTTGAAAAAAACCTAGTTGAATTATAGACTGGAAACGAGGAGGTGAAATACATGGATTTTGGAGAACAAATTAAAAGCATTCGTCGAAAAGAAAATTTGACACAAGAACAATTTGCTGCGAAACTGAATGTGAGTAGACAAGCTGTTTCAAACTGGGAAAATAACAAAAATCTTCCAGATATAGGAATGCTTATTTTGATGTCTGATGTGTTTCAAATATCTCTGGATCATTTGATTAAAGGAGAAAACGAAATGAACAACATGACAGAAAAAGTAATCAAAGATGGAAGTGAAACCAGAAGAGCCAAGTATAATATGGTGTGTTCGATTATAGGTGGTTTTTTGATTTTAATTGGAATTATACTGCTTCTTGTGAAAGGCCTGTCGGTAGAATATATTGATGCACAAGGAGTGCTGCATGAGAATTTCTTTCTTGTCCCAATTGGATTTTTATGCGCGTTTAGTGGTTTGATTTCTTTTATTACAGTTGGTATAACTACAATTATCAGCAAATTAAAAAAATAGGAATTTATAATTATAGTTCTATTTTTAAGGCAATCTTTTCTTGAAAATGTGGAAACTATTATTCACATGGATTGTCAAAGTCCAGTTTTTATCTATATTTTCAAACACTTGCCGTGATATTCCGGCTGAATTTTTGAAAATAACTTGTTTTCTCCCCTGACAAGTATTAAAGTAGTACTTATATAATGCCCGGATTTTGTTTTATTTCCGGCATCTTGTATATGATACAGAAAGGACGAACAAAAATGCTGCGTACTTTTTTAGTGGAAGATGAAGTGATTATCAGGGAGAACATCAAGCGAATGGTTCCCTGGGAAAAATATGGATTTGAACTGGTAGGGGAGGCTGCGGACGGCGAGATGGCGCTTCCTCTGATTCGGAAAAGCCGCCCGGATATTTTAATTACTGATATAAAAATGCCGTTTATGGACGGGCTGACTTTAAGCAAACTCGTAAAAAAAGAAATACCAAACATAAAAATCGTGATCCTGAGCGGATACGATGATTTCAATTATGCAAAACAGGCAATCAGCATCGGTGTGGAGGATTATCTTTTAAAACCGATCACAAAAAATGCTCTTCTTGAGAGACTGGAAGAAATCAGGAATCACTGCGAGGACGAAAAAACACAGCAGGAATATTATGAGAAATTCCGCATGGAAATGCAGGAATATGAGCAGTATGCAAGCCGTGATTTTTTTGAAAATCTTGTGCGGGGAAATATGAATGTGGAAGAGATATACCGTCGTGCAGATAAACTGAACATTGATATTGTATCTGAAGCGTACAATATTCTGATTTTTACCCCGGACATTAATGATAATCCGTATGATTCCGCAGAATATTCCGACTGGGAAGCGGAGGTACATAAAAAAATAGGAAATTATTTTATCAATCATCAGTATGCACTTTTATTCCGCCATCAGGTGTTCAGCTATGCAGTTCTTATAAAAGGCACTGTGGACAATATTGAAGAACGTACAGAAGCCTGCGTGGAAGCCTTACAGAATATTATGGAAGAAACAGGTCGGGGCATGGAGTGGGTGGTTGCCATCGGCGAACCGGCGAGTCGGCTGAGCCTGATCAAGCAATGTTATTATTCTGCCATGAGAGCGTATTCTTTCCGTTATCTCTGTGACGGACAGCATATTTTAAGATACAGTAATCTTGAGAAAAAGCAGGACAGCGCTTCCAGAAAAGACGGGGAGTGTCTGAAAAATGTAGATGTGAATGCCCTGAATCCGGCGATTCTGCAGAAGTTTCTCGGAAACGGTCTCATGGAAGAGGTGGAAGGTTTTGTCAGGGATTATTTTTATGCCATAGGAAAAGAACCGATGGAATCTCTTGTTTTTCGAAATTATGTGGTTTTAAATGTGCGGTTTTCTGTGATTTCCTTTTTGAAAAAACTGGGCTGCAGTTATACAGATACAGACGATAGGGAAACAGAGGCAGTTATGGAGGAAACGAGTAAATCCACAGAGGCAGCCATTTCCTATGCTCAGGATCTGATTAAGAAAGCCATTGAAATCCGGGATGAAAACGCAGGAAATCAGACAAAAAACGTTCTGCAGGGAGCTGTGGAATTTATTAACAGCCACTATATGGACGAGGAGCTTTCTTTAAATACGGCAGCTCATGTGGCAAATGTAAGCGCCAATCATTTCAGTGCTCTTTTCAGCCAGAATATGGGTCAGACCTTTATTGAATACCTTACGTCACTTCGCATGAGCAAGGCGAGGGAGCTTCTCCGCTGTACTGCAAAGCGTTCCAGTGAGATTGCAGGCGAGGTGGGATATAAGGACGCTCACTATTTCAGTTATCTTTTTAAGAAAACACAGGGAATGACTCCAAGTGAATACAGGAAGCTGAAACGGGAAGAAGGATAATGAAAATGTGGAAAACTGAAAAAAAGAAGAGACGGCTTGAGGATAAAATGCGGGCGCTTCTTCTTACGACCATGATCCCTGTAATCCTTATTATGGCAGTTCTTCTGTTTATGTTCTGGCAGTATACAAAAAGATACAGTGAGCTTTCCTATAATCTGGCAGTGAGCAGTGAATTTAACTTAAGCTTTAAGGATGATATAGACGAGCGGATTTATTATGTGGCGATCGGAAGCAAGGGAGGGGAAACTCTTCCTTATTATCTTGTTCTCGAAGCGGTAGATACGGTAGAACGTCTGGAAAAAACAACAAGCAGGAAAGAAAGTAAGAGAAGTATTTATAATCTGAAATCTTACCTTTCCAATCTTGAAGACTACATGAACCAGCTTACGGAAACAGAGAAATATGATGACCGTATCAGTCTTCTGGAGAATTATATTTATATGTGCACTTCCCTTATTGTGGAGGAAATGCAGAATTATATTTATGAGGAGTCCATGAATCTTGTGGAGGTGGAGGCAGAACTTACTGATACAGGAAGAATGCTTGTTATGGGAATGGCAGTCCTTATCCTTCTCACTGTCCTGATCCTGATGCGACGGTTTTTCTGGTTTTCCCGCAAGATCACAGAGCCGGTTACGGAAATTTTAAGTAACGTAAAGGCTGTGGGAAAAGGGAACTTCGATATGAGGGAAGTGGAGGCGGACAGTCTGGAAATCCAGGAGCTTCACGCAGGAACAAGAAAGATGGCAGAGCGTATTCAGATTCTTCTTGAAAATGTAAAAAAAGAACAGGAAATGCAGCATCTGACAGAACTTCAGTTAATTCAGGCGCAGGTAAATCCCCATTTTCTCTATAATACTCTTGATACCATTGTGTGGCTGATAGAAGGGGGACAGGACGAAGACGCGCTGAATATGATCACAAGCCTTTCTGTGTTTTTCAGAACCTCTCTTTCCAAAGGAAAAGACATTATTACGCTGGAAGAGGAAGAGCGTCATACGTTAAGCTATCTGGAGATACAGCAGTTTCGTTACCGTGATATTCTGGAATTTGAGATACGGATTCCGGACAGTCTGAAACAGGTGCTTGTTCCAAAGCTGACGCTGCAGCCGCTGGCGGAAAATGCCCTTTATCATGGAATTAAAAATAAAAGGGGAAAAGGAAAGATTCTCATAGAAGGAATTGATCTGGGAGAGGATCTGATCCTTCGTGTCACAGATACAGGGCAGGGAATGACGAAGGAACGTCTCAAAGAGGTTCAGACTGCTATAGAAACCGGGGAGAGAAAAGGTTTCGGTCTCGCGGCTGTGTCTGAGAGAATCCGTCTTTATTACGGTTCTGGCTACGGTCTTAAAATTTCCTCAGAAGAGGGAGAAGGCACAGTGATGGAAATGTATCTGGCCCAAAAAATACAGAATGGGGAAGCTCCTTAAAAAATTAAACTTCTATAATAAAAAAATAAACTTTTTCAAAAACTCCGTAGATTTTTCATAGAAGATCAAACTTTTTCATGAAAAAATTCTATGGAGTTTTTCTGTAGATTTATTATAATAAAATCATCTTAAATGAATCGGGAGGAAACAAAAATGAAGAAAAAATTAGTTGCAACATTATTAACAGCTGCTATGGTATGCAGCATGGGCGCAGTATCAGCAGTTAGTGTAGCAGCAGAAGAGGCAGACACACTTACAATCGGCTTCTCACAGGTTGGCGCAGAATCTGACTGGCGTACAGCCAACACAGAATCTATGAAAACAACATTCAGCGAAGAGAATGGCTATGAGCTGATTTTTGACGATGCACAGCAGAAACAGGAAAACCAGGTTACAGCAATCCGTAACTTCATTCAGCAGGAAGTTGACTATATTCTCCTTGCTCCTGTAACAGAGACAGGCTGGGACACAGTTCTTCAGGAAGCAAAAGACGCAGGAATCCCGGTTATCATCGTAGACCGTATGGTTGACGTATCTGACGACAGCCTTTACACATCTTGGATCGGAACAGACGCTCTTCTGGAAGGACGTAAAGCAGCAGAGTGGCTGAACGCATTTGCAACAGCAAAAGAAATCGCACCGGAAGACCTTCACATTGTAGACATTCAGGGAACTATCGGTTCTACAGCTCAGATCGGACGTACACAGGGTCTTGAAGAAGGCGTTGAGAAATACGGCTGGGATTTACTTGCACAGCAGTCCGGTGAATTTACACAGGCTAAAGGACAGGAAGTTATGGAGTCCATGCTGAAACAGTACGACAACATCAACGTAGTTTACTGTGAGAACGACAACGAAGCATTTGGCGCTATCGATGCAATCGAAGCAGCAGGTAAAAAAGTTGGTTCCGACATTGCAAACGGCGAAATCCTTGTAATCTCCTTCGATACAACAAACGCAGGTCTTACAGATACATTAAACGGTAAAATCGCATGTGACGTAGAGTGTAACCCATTACACGGACCACGTGCTGAGGAACTGATCAAAGCTCTGGAAGCAGGCGAAGAAGTTGAAAAACTGAACTACGTAGACGAGGAAATCTTTGCAGTTGATGATACAGTTAAAGAAGTTACTGCTGTAAACAGCCTTGAGGAAGAAGGAACATTCGCAGTAACACCAATCACACAGGAAATCATTGACGGACGTGCATATTAATTATCAGAAATATATGCGCAGATGAATAAAGAGTGAGTCCGGAGCGTGGTGGATAATTCGGAAAAACCGGGTTTGCGCCACGCTCTCTTTATTCCGAAACAGAGAATTTACAGGAAAGCAGGTGAAAGGAATATGGAACAGAACGTAGTATTGGAAATGCGTGACATAACCAAGAATTTTACGGGTGTCCGTGCCCTTTCCCATGTGGATTTTACTCTCCGTAAGGGTGAGATTCATGCGTTGATGGGGGAGAACGGAGCCGGAAAATCTACTCTGATTAAGGTGCTTACAGGTGTGCACGAATTTGAAAGCGGAAGTATCCGCATGGAGGGAAACGATAAGGCGATTATCAATCATTCTCCTCAGGAAGCTCAGGATAACGGAATCAGTACCGTATACCAGGAGGTAAACCTCTGTCCGAACCTGACGGTGGCAGAGAACCTGTTTATCGGAAGAGAACCACGAAAATTCGGCATGATTGACTGGAAGCAGATGAATGAGCGTTCAAGAGCGCTTCTTGAGAGCCTGGACATTCATGTGCCTCCAACTCAGATGCTTGACGAGTGTTCGGTTGCAATTCAGCAGATGATAGCTATTGCCCGTGCAGTCGATATGAAGTGCCGCGTCCTCATTCTTGACGAGCCGACTTCTTCTCTTGATGACGATGAGGTAGAGAAGCTGTTTGTTCTTATGAGAAGACTTCGTGATGAAGGCGTTGGAATTATTTTCGTTACCCATTTCCTGGAGCAGGTATATGCCGTATGCGACAGAATTACGGTTCTTCGAAACGGCGAGCTTGTAGGAGAGTATGAGACAAAAGATCTTCCGAGAGTTATGCTTGTAGCAAAGATGATGGGTAAGGATTTTGATGATCTTGCAGACATCAAAGGCGAGCATAAAGGAAAAGGTGCAGGAGCAGTAGAACCGGTAATTGAGACAGTTGGACTTGCACATAAGGGAACGATTAAGCCGTTTAATATTACCATTAACAAAGGTGAGGTTATTGGTCTTACAGGACTTTTAGGCTCCGGCCGTTCCGAACTGGTACGTGCGATTTACGGTGCGGACAGGGCAGACGCAGGTGTTCTGAAAGTAAAAGGAAAAGAAGTAAAAATCAACAGTCCTCTTGATGCGATGAAGCTGGGAATGGCGTATCTTCCGGAGGACAGAAAAGCAGAAGGTATTATTGCAGACCTTTCTGTAAGAGAGAACATTATCATTGCGCTCCAGGCGAAAAGAGGAATGTTCCGCCCATTAAGCAAAAAAGAGATGGAGGAAGCGGCTGACAAATATATTGAGCTTCTCCAGATTAAGACAGCAAGCCGTGAGACACCGATAAAGAGTCTTTCCGGCGGCAACCAGCAAAAAGTAATTCTTGGCAGATGGCTTCTCACAAATCCGGAATACCTGATCCTTGACGAGCCGACAAGAGGTATTGATATTGGTACAAAGACAGAAATCCAGAAACTTGTACTCGACCTTGCAGATCAGGGAATGGCAGTAACCTTTATCTCTTCCGAGGTAGAAGAAATGCTCCGTACCTGTTCCCGTATGGCAGTTCTCCGAGACGGCGAAAAAGTAGGAGAGCTGAATGAACAGGAACTTTCTCAGGGCAATATTATGAAGGCAATAGCAGGAGGTGACGATAAGTAATGAATAAAGTAAAGAAAATCACAAGTGCGCGCCTGTTTCTTCCCATTGTGTGTCTCGTTGCAGTTCTTCTTTTAAATGTGATCAAGACGCCGGACTTTTTCAACGTATCTATCCAGAACGGCGTACTTTACGGTTATATTATCGACGTAATCAACCGTGCGTCCGAGCTTGTTATCCTTGCAGTCGGCATGACCCTTGTAACAGCGGCTTCCGGCGGACAGGACATCAGCGTAGGTGCAATTATGGCAGTGGCAGCGGCTGTATGCTGTCAGGTACTTTCAGGCGGAGAAGTTTCCGTTACAGAGTACGCAAATCCTCTGATCCTTGCAGTTGTGGCAGCACTTCTTGCATCTGCTCTCTGCGGAGCGTTTAACGGCTTCCTTGTTGCAAAGCTTAACATTCAGCCTATGGTTGCGACCCTGATCCTTTATACGGCAGGCCGTGGTATTGCACAGCTTATCACAAACGGACAGATTACTTACATTCGTGTGGATTCCTACAAAATGGCAGGAGGCTACATTGGAAAATGCCCGATCCCGACACCTGTTTTCTTCGCCGTGATCGCTGTTATTCTCGTTGCGGTGATTCTGAAAAAGACAGCTCTCGGACTGTACATAGAGAGCGTTGGTATCAACGGAAAAGCAGCCCGTCTTGTAGGATTAAATTCTACAATGATCAAGTTTTTAACATATGTGATCTGCGGTGTGCTTGCAGGTATCGCAGGTATTGTGGCTTCCAGCCGTATTTACTCAGCAGACGCAAATAACATCGGACTGAACCTTGAGATGGACGCGATCCTCGCAGTCGCTCTTGGCGGAAACTTTCTCGGTGGCGGTAAATTCAGCCTTGTAGGTTCTGTGATCGGAGCGTATACGATCCAGGCTCTTACTACGACTCTTTACGCAATGAACGTAAAAGCTGACCAGCTTCCTGTATACAAGGCAATCGTGGTTATTATTATCGTAACGCTGCAGAGTGAAGTATTTAAGAAATACATTGCCAACTTCAAAGCAAAAAGAAACGCAGGGAAACCTGCTGTAGAAGGAGGTCAGAAGTAATGAAAGCAAATAAGATGCAGAAAAGAAAAATGACAGGAAACGGCTTCCTGCTTCTGATTACCATTGTTCTGTTTTTCGTTATGTACATTGCGGGAATGGTGATTTTCGCAGACAAAGGTTTTGCAAAACCGCAGATGTTTTTAAACCTGTTTGTATCAAATGCGGGGCTTCTCGTAATTGCCTGCGGTCTTACTATTGTAATGATCACAGGAGGAATTGATATTTCTGTCGGTTCTGTCACAGCTCTTGTATGTATGGTAATGGCAGATATGATGGAAAATAAAGGGGCAAACGCATACGTGGCAGTTCTCGCGGCGCTTGCGATCGGTATTGCCTTCGGTGTTGTACAGGGATTCCTTGTAGCCTACCTTGACATTCAGCCGTTTATCGTTACGCTGGCAGGTATGTTCTTCGGAAGAGGTATGACAGCCATCGTCAGCACAGAGATGATCTCCATTAAAAACGAAGTCTTCCTGAAATGGGCAAACTACCGTTTCTACATGCCTTTCGGTTCCACAAACAAAAAAGGCAAATTTATTCCGGCGTACATTCCGCCTACAGTAGTTGTTGCGATCGTAGTCGTTATTTTAATTGCGATCCTTCTGAAATACCGCAAATTCGGACGCAAGCTTTACGCAATCGGCGGAAGTCAGCAGAGCGCTCTTATGATGGGACTTGACGTAAGAAAAACAAAATTCAAAGCATACGTTCTCGACGGTTTCCTTGCGGGACTTGGCGGCTTCCTGTTCTGCTTAAATACCTGCGCCGGCTTCGTAGAGCAGGCAAAAGGTCTTGAGATGGATGCGATCTCCGCAGCCGTTATCGGTGGAACACTTCTTTCCGGCGGTGTGGGAACACCAATCGGAACCATGTTCGGTGTTCTCATTAAAGGAACCATTTCCAGTCTGATTACTGTACAGGGTACACTTTCAAGCTGGTGGGTAAGAATTGTGCTTTCCGCACTCCTTTGCTTCTTCATTGTACTTCAGTCTGTACTTGCAACGATGAAGAAGAAAAATAAATAAGTGATAAACAAAAAACTCTCCCGTGCTTCTGAAGCGTTGGGAGAGTTTTTGTTTAGTAATCCGTCTTATGATAAAAACGACCATTGATATAGTCGGTTTTTATAATATTTACAAAAGCGCTGGGGTCAAGTTCTTTCACCCTTTTTACGAGAATCTTCGCCTCTGTTCTGGAGACAACGGAATAGAGCATACTTGTGTCTTCGCCGGTGTAGCAGCCCGTTCCGTAGAAACAGGTTGCAGAATGGCGTGTCAGATCGGAAATTTCCTTATAAACCTCAGCAGGTTTTCTTGTAATAATAAAAAGCGTGTGCTTTTTGTACCTCTGGTGAAGCATCTGCACCACCTGGGTAGAGGTAAACTGGAAGATGATAGAGTAAAGGGCTCTGTCCCAGCCAAAAAGGAAACCTGCAATAAGAAGGATAATGGCATTTATGCCCAGAATGTAATTCCAGATGTCATGGCCGCTTTTTTCCGAAAAATAAATGGCAATAAAGTCCATGCCGCCGCTGCTTGTATTTGCGATCAGACAGAGGCTCACGCACAGACCGTTTATCAGTCCGCCGAAAATACTGATAAGCAGCGTATCGTAAGTGATAGGCTGCACAGGTATCATATCTGTGAGCACACTGGACAGGATAATTACAACACAGGAGCTTATGGTAAATTTTTTGCCGATAAACTTAAATCCGATCATAACGGGAATGGCATTCAAAATAATATTGATGATAGAGTAGGGAACGGAAATCCCTATATATGTCTCAAAAATATTCTGCAAAAGCAGGGTGATCCCGTTAAAACCGCTGGGGTAAAGTCCGCCTGCCCGCACAAAAGTCTTAATGTTTATGGCAAAGATGACACCGGCGATACAGGCGCCGCCGTAGCGCATCATTTCGTGTTTGAAAAGAGTTTTTTTATCCAGTTCCATAACATTACCTCCCGAAAGCCTACAGAGCTTCCCATCTGCCGGACGCGCCGCACGGAAGGACAAGACCGTTTGAGGAAACAGGAAGACCGATTTCCTGGGAGTCTACGCGTCCGTTAAATTTCTTAAGCTCTGTGGCAAGCATATAAGTAAGTACAGCCGGAGCAAGACCGGTTGTGTAGGAATTAATAAGGAAAAATAAAGGTTCATCGCTTAAAATTTTCGTACAGAGCTTCACAAGAGGATGAATGGCGTCCTCGATTTTCCAGATTTCTCCCTTTGGTCCTCTTCCGTAAGACGGCGGGTCCATAATGATCGCATCGTAGTGGTTTCCTCTTCGGATTTCACGCTCCACGAATTTTACACAGTCGTCCACAAGCCAGCGGATAGGAGCATCTCCAAGACCGGAGGCAAGGGCGTTTTCTTTTGCCCAGGAAACCATGCCCTTTGACGCGTCCACGTGAGTGACGGAAGCGCCCGCTGCGGCAGCGGCAAGCGTTGCGCCGCCTGTGTATGCAAAAAGATTTAAAACCTTGACAGGACGTCCTGCGTTTCGTATTTTTTCTCCGAACCAGTCCCAGTTTGCAGCCTGCTCCGGGAAAAGTCCTGTGTGCTTGAAACTGAATGGTTTTAAGTGGAAGGTGAGCTCCTTATAATGAATGTCCCACTGTTCCGGAAGGTCGAAAAACTCCCATTCGCCGCCGCCTTTTTTGCTGCGGTGATAATGACCGTTCATTTTTTTCCAGCCTTTGTGGGTTTTGGGTGTATCCCAGATAACCTGCGGGTCCGGGCGGACAAGAAGATAATCGCCCCATCTCTCCAGTTTTTCTCCGCAGGAAGTATCAATGACTTCGTATTCTTTCCAGCCATCTGCTATCCACATAATCGTTGTAACCTCTTTCTTTTCGTAATTTATGTAATGCTTTTTTATACATTAGATTATAACATACTCTTCATTATTTTAACATCAGGAATTAAAAAAAGCCCAGAACAGGCTTGACAATCAGGACTTTACCATACTAAAATGTATGAGAAAAAGGCGAAAGAGTGGCATGAGGAGGATTATTTATTATGAAGAAATACGGTGAAATGAGCAGAGAGGAGCTTCTTTCTTTAAAGAAAGAGCTGGAGCAGCAGTATGAAGAGGTAAAAGCCCAGGGTCTTGCCCTTGATATGTCCCGCGGAAAACCGGGCGTGGAGCAGCTTAACCTTTCAATGGGAATGATGGACGTTCTGGCAGGAGGCGCGGAGCTTAAATGCGAGACAGGCGTAGACTGTCGTAACTATGGCGTGATTGACGGTATTCCGGAAGCAAAACATCTTCTTGGAGAAATGTCAGAGGTTGATCCGGAGCACATTATTATTTACGGAAACTCCAGTCTGAATGTCATGTTCGACTCTATTGCGCGTTCCATGACACACGGCGTAATGGGAAATACTCCGTGGTGTAAACTGGATAAAGTAAAATTCCTCTGTCCTGTACCGGGATATGACCGTCACTTTAAAATTACAGAATATTTTGGAATCGAGATGATCAACGTACCTATGACTCCGGAAGGACCGGATATGGATATGGTGGAAAAGCTGGTAAGCGAGGACGATTCCATCAAAGGAATCTGGTGTGTGCCGAAATACTCCAATCCCCAGGGATATACTTACTCAAAAGAGACAGTAGAGCGTTTTGCAAGATTAAAACCGGCAGCTCCTGACTTCCGTATTTACTGGGATAATGCGTACAGCATTCATCATCTTTATGATGACAATCAGGATTTCCTTGAAGAGATTCTGGCAGAATGTGCAAAAGCAGGAAATCCGGACCTTGTATATAAATTTACTTCCACTTCAAAGGTAAGCTTCCCGGGTTCCGGTATCGCAGCCGTTGCAGCGTCAAAGGCAAACCTGGAAGACTTCCGCCAGTACATGCAGATCCAGACAATCGGCCACGACAAGCTGAATCAGCTTCGCCATGTGCGTTTCTTCAAAGATCTTGAAGGACTTCATGCGCATATGAGAAAACATGCGGATATTATCCGTCCGAAATTCGAGCTTGTTCTCGAGACACTGGAAAGAGAACTTGGAGGTCTCGGAATCGGCGAGTGGACAAAACCGCACGGCGGATACTTTATTTCCTTTGATTCTATGGAAGGCTGCGCAAAAGCAATCGTAGAAAAAGCAAAAGAGGCAGGCGTTGTCATGACAGGAGCAGGAGCAACTTACCCATATGGAAAAGACCCGAAAGATTCCAATATCCGTATTGCGCCTACATTCCCGTCTCTTGAGGAACTGAAAAAAGCAGCGGAGGTTTTTGTCCTCTGCGTAAAACTTTCAAGTGTGGAGAAATTACTTGCACAGGCATAAGCTATAGTTAAGAAAGAACTGAGGTTAAAAAATGACGGAAGAAAAGACAGGAATGAGTACAGGAAGAAAGGTGCTGATCGCCCTTATCGTTGTATTTCTCCTTCTTACGGCTGCCGCGTATTTTTACGGAGTATCTTACTTCGGCAGCCATTTTCTGCCGGGCTCTTATATAAACGGGCTGAACTGCTCTTATATGACTGAAGATGAGGCAGAAAAACTTCTCACAGAAAAGATAAAGACATACGCCCTTACGCTTGAGACGAAAAATAACGGGCAGGAGGGCATTACTGCAGAAGAGATGGGACTTTCCTATGCGGGCGGAGGAAGCGTACAGGCGCTTCTTCAGAACCAGGAAAAAGGGAAATGGTTCCTCTCTTTTTCAGAAAAGAAAGAATACCAGGCTTCCGGGGCTGTGGTGTATAATGAAGAGATGGTCCGAAAAGCCATTGAGGGACTTTCCTGTGTACAAAACGCACAGGAGCCTGTGGACGCAGCCATCAAAGAGACAGAAGCAGGATATGAGATCGTGCCGGAGACAGAGGGAAACGCCCCGGATAAAGAAAAACTTTTAAACTCTGTGGTACAGTGCGCGCTTCTGGGAGAGACACGGCTTAATCTGGAGGAAGCAGGCTGTTATAAGAAGCCGTCTGTTTATCAGAATGATGAAAATCTGAAAAAAGACTGCGACCGCCTGAACAAACTTACAGACGTAGTCATTACATATGATTTTGCAGATAAGACGGAAACCGTTGACAGAAGCGTAATCAAAAACTGGATCGTAAGAGGAAAAGACGGAAGCTACACCCTTGACAAAGAAAAGGTGGCGGGGTATGTAAACGACCTTGGTTATAAATACGACACCTTTGGCTGTACAAGGGATTTTCGCACGTACGACGGAAGAATTGTGACCATATCCGGAGGGGATTACGGCTGGGCAATCGACCAGGAGGCAGAGACAGACGCTCTTTATAATGCAATATTAAAGGGGGAAACCCAGGTGAGAGAGCCGGTTTACGCCTATTCTGCCTGGAGCCGTGATACCACAAACGATATAGGATATACTTATGTGGAAATCGACCTTACAAATCAGAGAATGGTCTTTTATAAAGACGGGTATCCTGTAGTAGATACGCCGGTTGTGACAGGACACCCGGGAAATACGGATACAGCTACTCCTGTGGGCTGTTACGCGATAGACGCAAAACAGTCTCCGGCTACGCTTACAGGGGAGGATTACGAAGCGCCTGTTACATTCTGGCTTCCTTTTGCGGGGAATGTGGGAATCCACGACGCTTCCTGGAGAACAGAATTCGGGGGAACGCTCTATATGACAGAAGGTTCTCACGGCTGTGTCAACACGCCTTATGAACAGGCACAGATCATATATAACAACATAGAAATCGGCGCACCGGTTATTGTTTATCAGTAGGCGGAGCTGAAGATAAAGGAGAGAAAAAATGAGGATTGTAGTATTAGCAGGGGGAACAAGTACAGAGAGAGCCATTTCCATTGTTTCCGGAACAGGTATCTGTACGGCTCTTCGTGAAAAAGGTCATCAGGCAATTCTGGTGGACGTTTTCGGAGGAACAGAAAATGTGGACTGGGAAAATCCTTTCCCGGAGGAATATGATGTAGAAGCGGCAAGCGCCTACATGAAAAGCTTCGATGAAAAAATCGAGGATATGAAAAAAGAGAGAAAAAGCTTTTTCGGACCAAATGTAATAAAACTCTGCGAACTTTGCGATATTGTATTTCTTGGCCTTCACGGTGCAAACGGGGAGGACGGAAAGGTGCAGGCAGCCTTTGACCTTATGGGAATCAAATATACGGGAACAGGCTATTTAAGCAGCGCCCTTGCAATGGATAAGGGAATTACAAAGCAGATGTTCCGCATGAACGGCGTTCCTACTCCGGCAGGAACTTCTATGGAAAAAGCAGCCTGCACAAGAAATCTGGAAGACCTTGGAATGGAATTTCCTGTTGTTGTAAAAACGTGCTGCGGCGGTTCCAGCGTAGGCGTTTACATTGTAAATAATCAGGCGGAATACGAGGAAGCCCTTGATAATGCGTATTCCTACGAGGACGAGGTTGTTGTGGAGGAATATGTAAAGGGAAGAGAGTTTTCCGTTGCTGTTGTGGACGGAAAAGCATATCCTGTCATCGAGATTGCGCCTCTTCAGGGCTTTTACGATTATAAAAACAAATATCAGCCAGGCTCTACAGTGGAAACCTGTCCTGCAGAAATCCCGGATGCTCTGGCAGAAAAAATGCAGCGCCATGCGGAGGCGGGAGCAAAGGCTCTTTCTCTGGAAGCGTACTGCCGTCTTGATTTTATCATGAAAGAAAACGGAGACATGTACTGCCTTGAGGCAAACACACTTCCGGGAATGACGCCTACAAGCCTGATTCCGCAGGAAGCAAAGGTTCTTGGAATCGATTATCCTTCTCTCTGCGAGGAGCTGATCCGCGTTTCCATGAAAAAGTACGAGAAATAAAAGGATAAAGTGGTGAAAAGATGAAAAGTTTAACCCTGGAAAATATTACGCGTGTATGCGGCGGCGTGTATCATGGAAGCAGCAGCCTTCTTCAGAAAGAGGTTTCCTCTGTTACAACAGACAGCCGCAAGGTGGAAGAGGGAAGCCTTTTTGTTCCTATTGTGGGAGAGCGCGTGGACGCCCATAAATTTATCCCCCAGGTAATGGAAGCGGGAGCCCTTGCCACACTTTCCGAAAGAGTTCTGGAGGATGCGGCTTATCCGTATATTCTTGTGGAATCTTCTCTTCAGGCAGTGAAGGACATTGCGGAATTTTATCTTGAGGAGCTTTCTATTCCTGTTGTCGGAATTACAGGAAGTGTTGGGAAAACAAGCACAAAAGAAGTAATTGCCTCTGTTTTGAAGGAAAAGTATCGTACTTTAAAGACGCAGGGCAATTTTAATAATGAGCTCGGCCTTCCCCTTACTGTTTTCCGTCTCCGGGAGGAGGACGAGATCGCAGTTCTGGAAATGGGAATCAGTGATTTTGGCGAGATGAGCCGCCTCGGAAAAATCGCAAAGCCGGATACAAGCGTGATCACAAATATCGGAACCTGCCATCTGGAAAATCTGGGAGACAGGGACGGCGTTTTAAAGGCAAAGACAGAGGTTTTTGATTATGTGAAGCCGGGCGGACATATTGTATTAAACGGAGACGACGATAAGCTTTGTACAGTGAAGGAGCATAATGGGATCCGCCCTGTATTTTTCGGAATGACGGAAGGTCAGGACGTATATGCAGATGAAGTGGTGAGCAGAGGCTTAAAGGGAATGACCTGCCGCATTCACATGGGCGAAGAAAGCTTTGTTGTAAATATTCCAATGCCGGGACGCCATATGGTGTATAATGCGCTGGCAGCAGCGGCAGTGGGAAGGATTTACGGTCTTACAAAGGAGCAGATAAAAGCCGGGATTGAAAGTCTTGAGCCTGTAAGTGGACGCTTTAAGATGATCGAGACGGAAAAGCTTCTGATCGTGGACGACTGTTATAATGCAAATCCCATGTCCATGAAGGCGTCTCTCGATGTATTAAAGGACGGAGCAGGAAGAAGAGTTGCGATTCTCGGGGATATGGGCGAGCTTGGGAAAGATGAGATAAGGCTTCATGAGGAGGTCGGCGTTCACGCAGGACAGAGCGGCACTGATGTGTGCATCTGCGTGGGAAGCTTATGTAAATATATGGCGGAGAAGGCGAAGGAGACAAATCCTGACCTTACCGTGATTTATGAGCCGGACAGAGAAAGCCTTCTTAAAAATCTGGGAACTTACATTCAGACAGGAGATACGGTTCTTGTAAAAGCCTCTCACTTTATGAAGTTTGAGGAAGTAGTGGAAGCGCTTTCAAAATTATAGGATTTTGCGGGAAGCATGGCGAAGAGCTGTGTTTCCAGTTTCTTTTTGCGAGAATTTGACGAACGATTTTTGTTTCCCCCGGAGGGGTTCGGCTGTATAATGGAAACAGGGCGCAGGGGTAAAAGCTGCCTGAACTTTTACAGCCCTGCCCGTAATGTATTAAAGGAGGGGATTATGCTGGAAAAAATCATGAACCTGCATATACTGCTCTACGGCATGGCTGGTCTTGGAACCGTGGGAGCTGTTGGAATGCTGGCTACACATCTGAATTACAGAAGAAGAATGAAACATACGGGACAGATGACAAACTTAAAGGAAAAATGGCTGAATCTCTGGAAGACGAGGGACAGGCTTTTAAACCGCATGAACCGACTTGTATGGTATCCGTCGCTTCTCTGTACGGTGTGCCTTTTTGCGGCGCTGTTTCTGACTACGAAGCTTGAGCTTTCCGGACTTCCTTTAAGCTATCTGTATGTGGGAGCCTTTGTTCCCGTAGTGCTTCTGCTTCTTCGTCAGGCGCTTGATTTTTCGTATAAAGAGGAGCTTGTGATGAATTCGCTCACGGATTATGTGGAACAGATGCGGACCTGGGTGGAAGAAATCCCGGCTCCCAAAAGAAAGGAAGAGGGGCTTCAGGAGGAGGTTGTAGAAAAAATAACGGCAAGTATCCGTCAGACAGCGGCAACAGGCAGCCACTTCAGCAAAATGCTGACTCCTGAGGAAGAGGAGATCATGAGAGAGATTATCAGGGAATTTATGTGATTTTAACGAAAGGGATACTTGAGAAATCCGGGGGATTTTGCTATACTGAATAATTGATAAATGAACAGTAACAAAAGAATTTCCAGATTAAAGGAGAGAGAGCCATGAGTAAAGTAACATTCGACTATTCAAAGGCAGGCTGTTTTGTGGCAGAACATGAAGTTGAGGCTATGAAGAAACTTGCTGAAGCAGCAAAGGAAACTCTTGTTTCCAAAACAGGTGCAGGAAATGATTTCCTGGGCTGGATCGACCTTCCGGTTGATTATGACAAAGAAGAGTTTGCCCGCATCAAAGAGGCAGCAAAGAAAATTCAGGAGGATTCTGAGGTTTTAATCGTAATCGGAATCGGCGGTTCCTATCTTGGAGCAAGAGCTGCCATCGAATTTTTAAGACATGGTTTTTATAATAATGTTTCCAAAGAAATCCGCAAAACTCCGGAGATTTATTTCGTAGGAAACTCCATCAGCAGCAGTTATATCAAAGGTCTGATGGACGTTGTAGGAGACAGGGATTTCTCCATTAATATTATTTCAAAATCCGGAACTACTACAGAGCCGGCTATCGCATTCCGTGTATTTAAAGAAATTCTTGAGAAAAAATACGGAAAAGAAGAGGCTGCAAAGAGAATCTACGCTACAACAGACAAAGCGCGCGGAGCTCTGAAACAGGTTGCAGACGAAGAAGGATATGCAGAGTTTGTTGTTCCGGACGATGTAGGCGGACGTTTTTCTGTTCTTACAGCAGTAGGTCTTCTTCCGATCGCAGTAAGCGGCGCAGACATTGATAAATTAATGGAAGGCGCAGCTTCCGGACGCGACCTTGCCTTAAACAGCCCGTTTGAGGAAAACGATGCTTTAAAATATGCTGCAATCCGCAACATTCTCCTTCGAAAAGGCAAAAATGTAGAGGTTCTCGCAAACTATGAGCCAAGCCTTCATTATGTAAATGAGTGGTGGAAACAGCTTTACGGCGAGAGCGAAGGAAAAGATCAGAAGGGTATTTTCCCGGCAGCAGTTGACCTTACAACAGACCTTCATTCTATGGGACAGTTTATCCAGGACGGCGCAAGAATCATGTTCGAAACAGTTATGAATGTGGAAAAATCAGGCGCAGAGCTTGTCATCAACGAGGAGCCGGTTGACCTTGACGGACTGAATTATCTTGCAGGCAAGACAGTTGATTTTGTAAATAAGAGCGCAATGAACGGAACAATCCTTGCACATACAGACGGTAATGTTCCGAATTTAAGAGTAGACATTCCGGAGCAGAATGAGTTTTATCTGGGACAGCTTTTCTACTTCTTCGAGTTCGCATGTGGTGTAAGCGGCTACCTTCTCGGTGTAAATCCGTTTAACCAGCCTGGTGTTGAGAGCTACAAGAAGAATATGTTCGCACTTCTTGGAAAACCGGGATTTGAAAAAGAAAGAGAAGAACTGCTCAAAAGACTGTAATTACAGCCGCAGTTTCTATGATAATATGAAAATTGTATTATTAGAAGCAGACAGTTTGGGTGAAGACATGGTCTTCACCCCTTTTCATAAACTGGGAGATGTGGCGATCTATCCTTCCACAACAGAGGCGGAAATGCCGGAGCGCGTGAGGGACGCAGACGTCATCATTGCGAACAAGCTTCCTGTTTGTGAAAAGACAATTCAAAATGCAGAAAATTTAAAGCTTGTATGCGTGACTGCAACAGGCATCAATAACCTGGACGGCGATTATTTAAAAAAGAGAGGGATTGCTGCTTATAATGTGGCAGGATATTCCACAAACGGCGTGGCGCAGCATACCTTTGCCCTTCTCTTTTACATACTGGAAAAGCTGCGCTATTACGATGATTATGTGAAATCCGGCGAGTATGCAAGAGGAACCTGTTTTTCTCATTTCGGACAGAGCTTTTGTGAGCTTGACGGAAAAACATGGGGAATTATAGGGCTTGGAGCAATCGGACGGCGTGTGGCAGAGCTTGCGGAAGCGTTCGGCTGTCATGTGATCTGCTATTCTGCATCCGGCAAAAAGTACGATTCACCGTATGAGCAGGTGGCGTTTGAAGAGCTTTTAAGCCGCTCGGATTTCCTTTCTGTTCATGCGCCTTTAAATGAGCATACAGAAAAGCTCATGACTTTGGAGGCTTTTCGCAAAATGAAGAAAAGCGCCATTTTTATTAATGTGGCAAGAGGCGCAATCGTAGATGAGGAAGGGCTTTATACAGCTCTTACAGAGGGAAGCATTGCAGGAGCAGCCCTTGATGTGCTCACAAAAGAGCCGATGGAGCCATCGAATCCTCTTCTGAAAATCCAGGACAGCAATAAGCTTCTGATCACGCCTCACATTGGCTGGGCAGCAAAAGAGACCCGGTTTCGTGTTGTGGAGGAAGTGGCGGAAAATATCAGGCGCTTCCAGGCAGGAGATACAAAGAATAGGGTGTATTAAAAGCCTAAAAAAAGTGCAGAGACGGGAAGTTATGACGTATAAAAGGGCGCATCTGCGCCCTTTTGTCAGCCTGCAGGAAGTCTTTCAGTCCTCCTCGATTACCTGGATTTCCAGGTAGTCGAAGTCTATCTGTTCAATAAAGCTGTCCTGATAAAATCTTGCTTTGTCGTGTTTTTTAAAATCCTTAATGGTGGAATCCAGCCAGATGGGATTGCCAAGATCCATCTGGTAGCAGATTTCCTCTAAGCCTTTAAAAATCTTATGTGTTCTTGTATCCTCTCTGTCATCCTCCACTACGGTATCACGCAGCAGCCGGTTATCCTTCCAGATTTTCCCCCATAAACGAAACATAATCCTACCTCCGTATCAAAACTGCCGCAGCCGGCAGAAGTGTTTGTGTGTTAAGTGATTCCAAGTATAGCGGATTTGGAAGGGAAATGCAATCATTTATGTTATGGTGCGGCGGGGATATAAAAAGAGTTACATGAGCCGCTTCATCTTAGAAATTTTCCTGAGAATTTTGTTTTTTGGGCGGGAAAAGATGTTTTATAAACAATTTTAAAGGAAAAGCGAGAGATTCAGCCGGGCAGGAAAGGTCTCAGTCACAAGAACTGTTCCCTGCCCGGCGTGAAATTCATTCTTTCTCACTGCTTCCAGTTATTCTCAATTTCTTCTTTGATGATATCTACATATCTCCGTGCTTTGGAGATGTCGTGGTTAATGGTATATACATCTCTCTGTGTGATTTCCAGTTTACACCCTTTTGCAGCGTTAAATGTTTTTCTGAGGCTCTGGCGAAGGCCATCTTCGTCCAGTTCTGCTCCTACGCCAAGATAGTTTGGTGATGGTTTACGGTGGAAAATAACGTGTCCGCCCTGAAGACGTTCACCCATAAATTCTTCATCACACCAGGGGGAGATGGAAACCTTGCGAAGATTTGGAAGTTTGGAAATGCAGCGATCCCAGATTGGATTTACAGGCTCACAGCAGCCGTAGGATAAAAGTCCGTACTGGCTGGCAATCTTCTGATAACATGGGAAAATAAACTCTTCGTACATATCAGGAGAAAGTCCCACTGTTTCCTGAGAATCCATAAATCCCCAGACATCTTTTGTGGTGAGCGGACGTTTTTTTGCCTCTTCTTCACCGGGAAGCTCGTGGTTGTAGCACCATGTTCCCTGACCGAGAGCCTGCCCTGACACAGTAGGAAGAATCAGGTGTTTTTCCTCAAGCATTCTGTAATAAGCAAGCGTATCTTCTGCAATGCGGTCCATCATTTCCTTGAAAAGCTCAGGATAATCATAAATGTTGTACATCATATTTTCCATTTTCATAAAATGAACTACCATCTGGGTTGGAACGCTGTAGAGACAGTCCATCTCAAGTTTTACAGGAAGAATATCTCCGAAGGTTTCTTCAAGAACTGCTTTTTTTGCAAGAGTGGATTCTATATCTACGCCAAAATCTGTTTTCTGAAGCTTGTGGTAATCGTCTTCCAGGTCTTCTACAACAGAGAGAAATTCGTGTCCCAGAGAGCCTTCTGCGTTATGCTGGTGAACCGGAATATTAAAAAGCGTAAAATGTGTGTCATAATGGAGAGAAAAATGATCCGGAGTTACGCGGTCATCATCAAAAAGCTCCTGATTCAGGAAATTGGTATAAAGCGTTGTCTCCACTTCGCGGGCAAATTCTCCCTCACAGCGAAGCAGCTGCGGAAGGATTTCCTGGGAAAAAGTCCACATTTCCAGATGAATCATGGGACGTTCCCCTTTCAGAGAGTTGTGCGCATACCATTCCTGAATGCGTTTTAAGTTTTTTTCCTCCTGGGAAAGCGCGTACTGTTTTTTTGCAACCTCTCTTAAAATCTCACGGTCTTTTGGGGAAATTGTATAAGATTTCATAAAAGTGTCTCCTTTCAGAATCGGTGTTTTCGGATCTTGTTATCTGAATTATAGCGGAGAAAATAAAAAAAGACATTTGATTAAATTGCTCACTCATATCAAAAAATTGCTCTTTTAAAAACGAGAACTGCTTGACGCTCAAAACCCGGAATTTTATAATAAAAGATGTCAGACAGAACTGTGACAGCACGAAGTGCAAATAGTTTGACGGGCATACATTGAATTTATAAAAAAGAAAAAACAGACAAAATCTGTGGAAGGGAGATATATGGGAACTGGCTGCAGAGATGGGATTTACGAGTATTCCACCTTGTTTTTTCACACGCCGGAAAAAAATATTCCGGATTTTTTCTATTATCCGCTGTGCGTGGGACATTATTTCTGCATTCCCCCTTACAGAGTAAACAGAAGCCGGTACGACAGTTTTCTCATTCTTTATACAAAGAAGGGGAAAGGAAAAGTCTGCGTGAACGGGGTGACAGAGGAACTGTTTCCGGGAGATGTGTGCATTCTTGACTGCTACCGTCCGCATGAATATTTTGCAGAGACAGACTGGGAAATTCTCTGGCTTCATTATGATGGAGGAATTGCAAGAGAATTTTTTGAGCTTCTGACAGACCGTACTTTTCTGAAGCTTTCTCTGGAAAAAACAGAGGAATTTGAACGCGCCTGGGAGAAGATTTACAATCATTTTCTTTATCAGGAGACTTGCCGGTCAGCTCTGATTTCCCACGAAATTTCCGGACTTTTAACGGCTGTTTTAATAGAAAAAGAAGAGAATGCAGGGAAAAAAAGCCGGGATTTTATAGACGATACGTTACAATATATTAACCGACATCTCACGGAAAATCTGACACTGGAACGCCTTGCGAAAAGAGTATCTTTAAGTCCCTTTTACTTTTCCAGGAGATTCAAACAGGAGACAGGATATACACCGTATCATTATATTTATACCTCGCGCATACATCTTGCCAGATTTTATCTGAAAACCTCGGAAGATACAGTAAAAGAAATTGGCTACAGGTGTGGATTTAAAAGTGAGCACAGCTTTTGTACAGCATTTAAAAATGAGATGGGGCAGACGCCCACAGAATTTCGGGAAGGATAGTTCGAAAGGGAAACAGCGGGATACAGCAACTATAAATTTGACCAGTTAATAAAGGGGGATTTGAGACTATGAGAGAGATAAAGATAGATTCAGAGATGAAAAGATTATGGAAAAACAGCGTTCTTGGCTGTATTCAGTGTAAGGTGCAGGTGGAGGAAAGTTCAAAGGAGCTTTTACAGGAAATAGATGATTTCTCCAAAGAGCTTCAAAACACTATTCAGAAGGTGCCGGACATTCCCAAAAGGGAAGAGATTGCAGCTTCAAGAAGAGCATACAGAGCATTTGGAAAAGACCCGAGCCGTTACCGTTGTTCTGCGGAAGCCATGTGCCGCCGCATAATACAGGGAAAAGGTCTGTATCATATTAATAATGTGGTGGACTGCGGCAACCTGTTTTCCATAAAAACGGGGTATTCTCTTGGAATATACGATGCAGACAAAGTGGGACAGGAGATTATCTGGCGCGTCGCACCGGAGGGCACGTGTTATAAGGGAATCGGCAAAGATGAGATTAATGTGGAGTTTCTTCCGGTTCTGGAAGATGAGAATGGCCCATTCGGAAATCCTACAAGTGATTCTGTCCGTACCCGTGTGACAGAAGAAACGAAGGAAATACTTGCGGTTGTTTTCAGGTTTTCGGAGATAACAGGTGAATTTGGAACAGATATGAGTGAACTTTTTGAAATGTTTCGAAAATACTGTCATGCAGGGAACGGAGATTTGTGGGTTGTAAGGCAGGAATGAATTTTTCTCAGGTGCTGCAGGAAGCGTTGATCGAAAAAGTCAAATAAAATACGGAATTTCCTTTGATTTGAGAAAAAGAATTTGATATAATACGTACAGATTAACAACACGATAAGAAAAGGGAGAAGTGGATATTTTTGGAAGAGCTGAAAAAAGAGCCGGTTACAGTCGCGCTGATTGTCATAAACATTCTGGTTTTTCTGGCTGTGGATCTGGGAGGAGATTCCCTGAATACTGCAAACATGCTGCAGCATGGCGCTGCGTATACGCCCTTTATTCTGGAGGGCGGGCAGTATTACCGCCTTTTTACAAGTATGTTTCTTCATTTTGGAATCCAGCACCTTGCCAATAATATGCTTGTTCTTTTTGTGCTTGGACAGCGTATGGAGAGGGTGTTTGGCGGCTGGAAATTCCTTGTCCTTTATCTCGCGGGAGGTCTGGGCGGAAATCTTGTTTCTCTGTATATGGATACAGTGACGCAGGAATATGCAGTTTCCGCCGGTGCGTCCGGAGCTGTATTTGCGGTAATGGGAGCCATGATATACGTTGTTTTGCGAAGAAAAGGAAGGGTGGAAGACCTGACTGTAAAACAGATTGTATTCATGGCTGTTGTTGCTGTTCTTCTGGGGCTTACGGACAGCGGTGTGGATAATGCGGCGCATATCGGAGGAATGGCCTGCGGATTTCTGGTAAGTATCTTATTGTATCATCAGAGAAAAATCCGGAATGTAGAGCCGTGACCGGGCTGACTGTCTGTTTCAATATGCCCGTTATGAGCTTCGATGATCTGTCTTGTAACAGCAAGTCCAAGCCCGGTGCCGTTTTTCTTGAAAGTGACAAAGGGATTGAAAATATTATTTTTTTCACTGGGAGGAATCCCGCAGCCGTTATCGGAAACGGAAATGCAGATTCCTTTTTCCCAGGGCTCTGCCTTCAAAAGGATTTTTCCATCAGGGCGGGAGATGGCTTCCTGGGCATTGCGAAGAAGATTTAAAAGCGCCTGCCGCAGTTTGATCCGGTCAATGGAGAGTTCGGGCAGAAACGGGGAAAATTCTGTTTCTAAATGAATGTTCAGGTAATCAAGTGTAGGACGTACAGAGGCCAGGATATTTTCCAGATATAATTTGATGTTGGTTGGTTTTGGGGAAATCCGTCCGGCATTATTATAGCTGGAGAGTTCATTTAACAGTTCTTTTACATAATCAAGATTATCCATAATGTCATCCCAGTTTTCATAATCTGTCACATCCGGGTGAGAGTTTGCCATCATTTGGAGCGAACTGTTTATCAGAGAGATGGGATTTCGGATCTCATGAGAAAATTTCGACAGAGTAAACTGAAATTCTTCTCGTATCTGTTCTGCTGTGGTATTTGTTTTCATTCGTTATCACCTCAAAAAAAGTGTAGCATTCTGATATGGGATTATCAATGAAATTCGTGTTGGAAAGTTCGCAAAATTGCGACAAAAAAGTATAGATAACAACAGAAGGAGAGAAAAAATGGAAGGTTGTATTTTTTGTAAAATTGCAAATGGAGAAATTCCCGCAGCAACTTTGTGGGAAGATGAGGATTTCAGAGTGATTCTTGACCTTGGTCCTGCCAGCAAAGGTCATGCCCTGATTCTTCCGAAGACTCATGCGGCAAATATTTACGAGCTGTCTGACGAGCTTGCAGGAAAGGCAATGATTCTTGCAAAGAAAATGGCAGGCGCGCTGACAGAGGCTTTAAAGTGCGACGGTTTTAATATTGTGCAGAATAACGGAGAACCGGCGGGACAGACGGTCTTTCACTTCCATATGCATCTGATTCCAAGATATAAAGGAGACAATGCAGGAATTACGTGGACGCCTGGAGAACTGTCTGAAAAAGATCGAGATGAAATTTTAGAAAAAGTAAAAGCCTGTCTGTAAGGCTTTTCTGTGGGATATGAACAAAAGATGAAACGTGAGGATTTTAGAGAGTTTTATAAAAAATACTTTAGATTCTCAATAAGTATAGCGAATGAAATTGTAAAGAATATAGATACAGCACAGGATATTGCGCAGGAGGTGTTCTGCAGTCTGTTTCAGCAAAGCAAAAATCTTAATCTTAAAAAAGATGAGAAAATGTTATATGGTTTTGTAAAAAGAGCGACGGTAAACAAAGCGCTGGATTATCGGAAATACGGACATATCAAGCGCGAGAGTACTGCAGAAGAGGATTTTTTGGAAGATCGGTTGGTAGATGAAGAATGTAATCTGGAAGCGAGAATCCTCCAAATGGAAGAAAAGGAATACGCAAAACTTGTTTTACAGAGACTTCGCGCAGCAAATCCCATGAATTATGAAATTCTGATAAAAGTAAAATATCTGGACATTTCGCCTGATGAAGTTGCCAGAGAATACGGACTGACAAGAAATGGAGTCAATAACCGTATTTTTCGGACAAAACAATGGATAGAGCGGGAAATGTCCAGAATATATGACTAGTACAAGGAATGTAAACTAACTGCTATATTTAGCGAGATGTTTTTGCGCAGTCCTCAATAAGATTTACAATCTGAGTGATGGAATCTTTTTCTTCTCCGGAGGACATGGCATCTATATAAGTCTGGCGGTTTTGGTACAGTTCTTTAATTGCTTTTAACAGAATTTCTTCTGTGATTTCTTCTTCCTCAAGAACCATGCTGTATCCCTGCTTTTCAAAGGAACGGGCATTTAAAATCTGGTCGCCTCTGCTTGCGTTAGCAGAGAGAGGAATCAGGAGAGCTGGTTTATGGAGAGCTTTCAATTCGCAAATGGCATTGGCGCCTGCGCGGGAGATCACAATGTCTGCAAGGGCGAATAAATCAGGAAGTTCCTCTTTGATATATTCAAACTGAACATAACCGGAGGTTCCTTTGAGACTTTCGTCCAGCTTGCCTTTTCCGCAAAGATGGATAACCTGGAAGTTCTGAAGAAGCTTTGGAAGGATTTTTCGCACATTTTCATTGACAGATGCAGCTCCGAGACTTCCTCCGATAATCAGGAGAACCGGTTTGTCATCTGTAAAACCGCAGAATTTGCGGGCTGCTTCTTTACTTCCGCTCATCAGTTCCTTACGAATTGGTGTGCCTGTGAGAACTGCTTTTTCAGCAGGCAGATTTTTTACGGTTTCCGGGAAATTGCAGCATACTCTGGCTGCAGAGGGAAGGCACAGCTTGTTTGCAAGGCCGGGAGTCATGTCGGACTCGTGGATAATAGCCGGAACTTTGCATTTTTTTGCGGCGATCACAACGGGGACGGTAACGAATCCTCCCTTGGAAAATACAACATCAGGTTTTAAATCTTTTAAAAGTTTTTTTGCCTGACCAAATCCTTTTAACACACGGAAAGGGTCAGAGAAATTTTTTAAATCGAAGTAGCGTCTTAACTTGCCGGACGAAATTCCATAATAGGGAATGCCCAGTTCTTCAATCAGTTTTCTTTCAATTCCCTCATATGAACCAATATAGGAAATTTTATATCCTTTTTCCTGGAGCATTGGGATAAGGGCAATATTTGGAGTTACGTGTCCGGCTGTACCGCCGCCTGTAAGTACAATATGTTTCATAGGGGTTCCTCCTGAAAAATCGTAATAAGGCTTTTACGCCATGATACATACGGTATCATTTATAATATGCCCCCCGAAACCAGAATTGTCAAGGAAAGATAGGAGGTCAGGAGAAAAATGTTCAGGAAATTAAGTGGTGCAGAGCTGCGTGAGTGGGTAGAAAAGCAGATGGAAAAAGAAAACAGGTCACTGGAGAATAATTTCTTCTCCAGGATTGTGGGAAAACAGGATGACATTACAGATGAGGAGCTGGATCGGCTTTATGAAGATGCAGTAAAACGTCTGGAAATGCAGGAGGAACTGCAGAAGAAAGAGGAGAAGAAAGAACATCTGCGTAAAGAAAAGTGGAAAAAGCGCTTTTCTTTTAAGGGGGATTCAGATGTTGGCTATCGGAAACTCTCCAAAGTGGCTGGCTTTGTTATCGTATGTGCGATTGCTGTTTTCGCGGCAAGTATGACGATTGAAGCCAACAGGAATTATTTTGTGGACAGTGTGAAATATCTGACGGGGAATGATACGAAAATCTTAATCGACAATGATGCAAGTAATGATAAACCATCTTTAGATGAAGAACAGGCTCGCGATAAAATAGAGGAAGAGATGGGCGTGGAAGTGCCGGAATTTCTGTATCGGCCGGAGACGTTCGAGTTTCATGATTGTTTTATAAGCAATGAAACTGGAACGGCTAAAATACAGTATTTATATAAACGAAATTTTATAAGTTTATATGTAGGTAAGAAAGATATAAAAAGTTCCAGTAATAGCTTTAGTTTATTGGGAAGAGATTCAGAGACGATATATATACCCAAAGAAGATATAGCTGTGAGTGTTGTAAAAATTCAGGAAGAAACCGATTTAGAACCATCATATCTGGCGGAATGGGAATGGAAAAGTTGTTATTATCAGCTTAGTGGAAAGATGCCGAAAAAAATATTTGAAAAAATTTTAAAAGAAATGATTTTTTAGCGTGATTTTTCTCAGTTTCAGTCGTATTACTATATGTAAGGGTAATTTGCAGATGCGACGGGAGGTGAGAAAAGAATGAAAAAGGGATTTTTGCACAAAGCAGTTGTAATGATTCTGGCAGGTATGTTGGCTGTATTAAGCGTGACGCCGGTTTCAGCAGCAAGTCTTTTAGATGAAGTAAAACCATTGGAGACAAACGCAGACTTTGCAGAAGATACAAACTATAATTTGATGCGAGGAAACAATTTAAATTATGGGACAACTCAGATAACTAAACTGGCAAGTAATAAAGTTAATATTCTGGGAATTACACAGGGGCATCGTCTTTGTGATACGATGTATCTTTCTCTTTATCTGGAGAGAAAAGTAAATGGTGTTTATTCCACTTATAAAAGCTGGGATTTTACTAAAAATAATAGCCCATCTCTGGAACAGAGCATTAACGTCATTGTTCCAAGCGGTTATTACTATCGCGTGCGTGGCTACCATGCAGCAAAAGAAGGCGGAGTGAAGGAATCCACAACGACCTTAACGCAAGGAATTTTAGTAAAATAGTCAGATATTAATGTCAGCATCCATTATTATCTGTACATAACAAGGCAGAGACCGGGATATGGAAGAATGTTTTACGGGATTATTAAAATCTGCAAATTACATTACCGTTCTGAAAATATCAGGTTCTCTGCAATCGGGAAAAAGTCAAAAATAGACAAAGGCGGCTGTTCGGATAATCTGTCCAATTATCCGGCAGCCGTTCTTTGTTTATAAGCGCAAAATGCCAAGACAGATGAATACTCCTACAAATATAAGGGCGAAATAGGATGAAAATAATAGAATGAGATTTTTCGCTTATTATAAAAGTGGTTAGAAATAGAGGACAGCCACCCCACACAACAGTCAGACTTCATAATAAATTCATAAAAAATTACAGAAAAAAGCTACTAAAATTCTTCTATGTCGTGTATAATAATTACATCGAGATGACAGACGAAAAAGGGGGTTTTGCGCATGAAGATTATCTTTTTGGGAGCCACACATGAAGTAACCGGAAGCTGTTATTATCTGGAAGGGGCAGGCAGGAAATTCCTGGTGGACTGCGGTATGGAGCAGGGACCAAACTACTACGAAAATGAGGATTTGCCTGTTGCGCCGGGAGATTTGGATTTTGTACTTCTAACCCATGCGCATATGGACCACTCCGGAAATCTGCCGGCATTATATGCCAAAGGATTCCAGGGGCCTGTATACGCCACAGACGCAACCTGTAATCTCTGCGATATTATGCTTCGTGACAGCGCACACATTCAGTTATTCGAGGCTGAGTGGAGAAACAGAAAAGGACGCCGCCAGGGCAAAGAAGAATTTGTTCCTGCATACACAATGGAAGATGCGCTGGGCGTGCTGAAAAACTTTGTAGAATGCCAGTATGACAGGGTAATCCGCCCGGCAGAGGGAATCAGCGTTCGTTTTGTAGATGCAGGTCATCTTCTTGGTTCAAGCAGCATTGAAGTGAAGATTACAGAAGAAGGTCAGGAGAAAACCATTGTCTTTTCCGGAGATATTGGAAATACAAATCAGCCCCTGATACGTGACCCGCAGTATCTTCACAATGCAGATTACGTTGTTATGGAATCCACATACGGAGACAGAAGCCACGGAGAAAGACCGGACTATGTCAGACTCCTTGCAGAAGTGATTCAGAAAACCTTTGACAGAGGAGGAAATCTTGTGATTCCTTCCTTTGCTGTGGGACGTACACAGGAAATGCTGTATTTTATCCGGCAGATAAAGGAAGAGCGGCTTGTATACGGACATGACGGATTTAAGGTGTATGTTGACAGTCCCCTTGCAAATGAGGCAACCAGTATTTTTGCAGAGCACATATACGACTGCTATGACGAGGAGGCAATGGAGCTGATCCATAAGGGAATCAATCCTCTTTCCTTCCCGGGACTGAAAACTTCGATCACAAGCGACGATTCCAAAGCCATTAACTTTGATGAGGACTGCAAGGTTATTATTTCAGCCAGCGGTATGTGTGATGCCGGACGAATCAAGCATCATTTGAAACACAATCTCTGGAATGAAAAAAATACGATTCTTTTTGTAGGTTATCAGGCGATCGGCACACTGGGGCGTTCTCTTCTGGAAGGGGCGACGGACATTAAGCTTTTTGGCGAGCCGGTGCACGTTGCGGCGAAAATTCTTCAGATGCCGGGAATCAGTGGTCATGCAGATGTAAATGGTCTTCTTGACTGGGCGAAAGCATTTGAGGAAAAACCGAAAAAAGTTTTTGTGACACATGGAGAGGACAGCGTTACGGAGATTTTTGCGAAACGACTGAGAGATGAACTTGGATACGATACAATGGCGCCGTTCAGCGGAACGTCGTATGACCTTCTGAATAACGAATGCCTGTATGAAGCGAAGGGCGTGAAGATCGAGCGCGCTTCTACATCACCGAAAGCAACGAAGGCAGCGCAGGTTTATCAGAAGCTTCTTTCCCTTGGACACAGGCTTATCAGCGTGATACGGAAAAACGAAGGAAGTCCCAATAAGGATCTGGAGAAGTTTTCCAGAGATGTGCAGTCTCTTTGTGATAAGTGGGATAGAAATGATATATAAAACAGGATAAAATAAAATCAGCCCCGGAATGTTTCCGGGGCTGAAATATTGTTGGAGCGAAAAGAAGATGCTCAGATTCCTGCTTCGTGCAAAGCCTTTACAAGCTGATCTGGACATGAAGTAGGTTTGTGACCGCACTGAATGCCTTCCAGACGGCGAATAACCTCATCTGCGTCCATTCCTTCAACAAGAGCAGCAACGCCCTGTGTATTTCCGGAGCAGCCTCCGATAAATTTTACGTTGTGCACTTTTTTGTTGTCATCTACTTCAAATTCGATTGCCTGCGCACATACGCCTTTTGTTTTGTACATCATAGATTTATCCTCCAGTTGCCTTGCCCGTAAGGGCTTTTTATATTGATTTAATCATGAGATGAAACTATTATAACAGACAATAAAAAAAGTTTCCATATAAATTAAACTTTTGGTATAATAAAATGAAAGATGACAGGATTATGAGGCGAGGAGTACGAAGCAATCCATTAAGCATCCTGTATCTTTAAAATTAAGAAAATATATTTTACGGACTATCCGTGGCATATAGAGAGGAGATATTTTATATTATGGAACGAATTGGAATTATCGGAGCAATGGAAGTTGAGGTCTCCAGACTGAAAGAAAAAATGGAAAATGTAAAAATCACAAAAAAAGCTTCTATGGATTTTTATGAGGGAACTCTTTTCGGAAAAACGGTTGTTGTAGTGCGCTCCGGTATCGGCAAAGTAAATGCGGCAGCCTGCACACAGATCCTGGCAGATGTATTTCAGGTGGAGGCAGTTATTAATACGGGAATTGCGGGAAGCCTGAATAAAGAAATCAATATCGGAGACATTGTACTGGCGACAGACGTTCTTCATCACGATATGGACGCAACAGGCTTTGGTTATCCAAAGGGACAGATTCCCCAGATGCAGGAATTTTCTTTCCCGGGAGATGCGGCGCTTCGAAGCCTTGCGGAGAGAGTCTGCAATGAGGTAAATCCGGACATTCAGGTTTTCCAGGGCAGAATCGTTTCCGGAGACCAGTTCATTTCCGACAGAGAAGTAAAAGATGAAATTATACATAATTTTGGTGGGTTCGCAGTGGAGATGGAAGGCGCTGCGATTGGTCAGACAGCTTACCTAAACGGTATTCCGTTTCTGATCATCCGCGCTATTTCCGACAAGGCGGACGGAAGCGCAACTATGGATTACCCTGCTTTTGAGGCTGCGGCAGCAGAGCACAGCGTAAATCTTACAATGGAGTTCATAAAACGGGTGTAAGCTGTCATAAAGAGAAGGTTCTGCATATACTGGAATAGACTATGTGAAGGGACTGCAGACATTTCTATGTATTATGATAAATTTTACCCATTTTATATGACGTATGGAAATCCTCTGCTGTACAGCGGAGAAAAAATGCACCAGGACGAATTTGAGCTGATGAAATCCTACTACCCGGAGACAGCGAGAATGATCCAGGAAAAGGTAGAGCAGGAATGCGAATTTCAGGACTACGAGGGAAGCCGCCTTTACGACGAGCATCCGGACAGACTGATGATCGCTTCTATGGCAGGAAGGATCAGAAAAGAAATAGAAAAGAATCCAAAAGAGGACCTTTCGTCCCAGGGAATGACGGGAGGCTTTCTCGATGAGCTGATCCAGGTGCTTCTCTATCAGGAAATTTCAAGGAGACGGTGCAGACGCCGAAGGTGCAGAGGATATTAAGGAAATGTGATGATGAAAACATTAAAAGAATATTTGGAAAAACAGATAAATGAACAGTTAAAGCAGGCTGTGTTAAGCGGAAAGAGAAAGGGTGAAGGCCCCTCTCTTATTAAAGTCCGTCCTGTGGAAATAAAAGGGCGTATTTTATATCAGGCGTCCTCCACAGAAGGAACGCAGATTTTTCATAAAAACTATGAGAGAGAAGAGGTTCTGGAGTTTCTTGAAAAAGAGATCACAGAGAATTTTACTCAGCTTCAGGGACAGGGAGAAACTCTTGACGGCACAGTTCTTGTAAGTAAAAAAGGAAAGATCACAGTAAAGGCAAAGAACCATCCTGTAAAAGAAAAAGTAAAAATCCAGGCGCACAACAGAGTAAAGCGCTATATTTTAAAGGAAGGAATCCCGGTTCCTTTTCTGATCGACCTGGGAGTTATGACAAAAACAGGTCAGATCGTATCCCAGAGATACGATAAGTTCCGCCAGATCAACCGTTTCCTGGAGTTTATAGAAGATATTCTTCCGAGACTTTCCAGGGAACGGGAAGTCACGATTCTTGATTTTGGCTGCGGAAAGTCATACCTGACCTTTGCCATGTATTACTATCTCAGAGAATTAAGGGGATATGATGTAAATATTATCGGGCTTGATTTAAAGACAGATGTGATCAGGCACTGCAATTCTCTGGCAGAAAAATACGGATATGAGAAGCTTCACTTTTATCAGGGAGATATTGCACAGTACGAGGGCGTATCTTCCGTAGATATGGTAGTGACTCTTCACGCCTGCGATACGGCTACAGATTATGCGCCTTTCAAGGCGGTGGAATGGGGCGCGGAGGTAATCCTTTCCGTTCCCTGCTGTCAGCATGAAGTGAACCGCCAGATTAAAAACGAGATGCTTTCTCCTGTTTTGAAATACGGGATTTTAAAGGAGAGAATGTCGGCTCTTATTACTGATGGAGTGAGGGCGGATCTTCTGGAAGCAATGGGGTATGACACGCAGATCCTGGAATTTGTGGATATGGAGCACACGCCTAAGAATCTTCTGATCCGCGGAGTAAAAACAGGCAGGAAGAAGAGCAGGGAGGAAGTAACCAGGATGATGAGGGAGCTTCAGATCCGTCCTTCTCTTGAGAAGCTTCTTTTTGCTGAAGAGAAGCAGGATAAAGAAAAACAGGACAAGGGGGAGTGATATGAAAAAATTCTTGCGAAAATTTCTCATACTCTTTCTTGTATTTGTGGCAGGAGTTACAGTAACGTCTCTTTTGCAGAACCACAGGACAACAGACAACCGTTCCGATATGAACGAGCCGGTTCTTCCAGAGGTTATGGTGCAGTTTGGAAATACGGCGGCAAACAGAATGTGCGGCTATACACAGGAGATGCAGACGGATTTTACGAGAGACAGCATCACTCCCATTGATACTACGAAACAGATTACCTTTCTTATTGCGCCGTATGGAACGGAGGTAAAAAGTCTTTCCTATGAAATCCGTACCTCAGACGGAAGTAAGGTGATTGAAAACAGAAAAATTAAAAATCTTTCTTCAGGGGAAGAACATCTGAAAGCTCTGGTTACTATTAACAGCGATCTTCTTATGAATCAGGAATATTCCCTTCAGATTTCTCTTGATACGGAGAAAGGTCCCGCCTACTATTATACAAGGCTGGTATCGAGAACACAGCTTAATACGGAGCAGTATTTGAAGTTCGTCAACAGCTTTTATGAAAAATGTATGGATAAGGAAACGGCAGAGGAGCTGACAGCCTATCTGGAAGCAGGAACCTCTGGCAGTGGAATGAATTTTTCTGATGTAAATATAGGTTCTACATTTGCCACAATAAGCTGGGGAGATTTAAAACCTCAGATTTACAAGAAAGGCGTTCCTGTTATTAAAGATATTAATGAGACAACGGCGAGTGTTTCTATTGATTACCAGATTTCTGCTATAGCGGATAACGGTGCCATCGAGGTTTATGATGTGACAGAGTTCTACAGAATGCGGTATACGGAAACACGTATTATGCTTCTTGATTTTGAGCGCTCTGCCGGACAGGTATTTAATCCGAAAACCTCGGTTGTTTCTGATAAGGGACTTCTTTTGGGAGTGAGAGATAAGGACGTACATTACGTAGTAAATGAAAGCGGTACGGCAGCAGCCTTCGTTCAGCAGGGAGATCTGTGGAGTTATTCCCCTGAAAACGGAAAGATTGTGAAGATTTTCAGTTTCCGGGGAGAGGAACAGGAGGATTTCCGGTATGTGCGCCAGGAGCATGATATAAAAATCATCCGCATGGCAGATAATGGAGATGTGGATTTTGTCCTCTACGGATATATGAACAGAGGTATTCGCGAAGGATACAGCGGAGTGGGCGTATACCATTACAATAATGACCAGAATGTGGTGGAGGAAAAAGTTTTTATTCCGTCTACGGAATCCTTTGAGTTTCTGAAAAAAGACCTGGGAACGCTTTCCTATGTAAGCGGCGACAATATGCTGTTTCTCCTGTTTGCACAGAAGCTTTACATGGTAAATATCAACGGCGGCGGATATAAAATTCTGGAAGAGGGAATCCAGAGCAGCAGCTTCATTGTCTCTGATACAAACGCACATGCTGCGTGGGTAGTGCAAAGCGGAGAGCATAAAGGGCAGCTTAAAGAGATTGAATTTGATACTCTGCAGACAAGATTTTTAACGCCGGGCGAAGGTGAAAAACTGAAAACACTGGGCTTTATGAATGAGGACCTTGTGTACGGCATGATAAAACAGGAAGATATTCTGAAGGACAAAAACGGAAAAACCACAGAAGGAATCCATACAGTAAAAATTGAAGATTTTGCCGGAAACGTAAAAAAGGAATACAAAAAAGACGGTCTTTACATCACGAATGTTACGATCGGAGACACCCTGATGGAATTTCAGCTTTCCGCAAAAGGAGAATCCGGTTATACGTTCAAAAAGAAAGATAATATTATGAACAACAAAAAAGCAGCCGCCAGCCAGGTGTCTGTGGAGCTTACATCCGCAAATCGGACAGGTACGCTTGTACGTCTCGCTTTTGAGGAAAAACCGGCAATGGACAAGCCGCTTGTCATGGCTTCCAAAATGAGAAGCATTGAGAACAATCCGGTTACGCTTGAGACCCAGATACCCGATGAAAATGTCTACTATGTATATGCAAAAGGAGGTCTGGAAGGTGTTTACAGAAATCCAGCTCAGGCAGTAAAAAGAGCAGACGCCAAAACAGGCGTTGTTTTAAATCAATCTCAGCAGTATGTGTGGGAGAGAGGAAATAAAAAGACGAAGCTCCAGTTAAATATTCAGGATATTCCGGAAGTGATACGGACAGGATCCTGGGATAAAAACAAACTTCAGGAAGGACTTGGGGAAACAGGAACCGTGATTGATCTTTCCGGCTGCAGCCTTGACAGCGTATTGTACGAAGTCAGCGCCCAGAGGGCAGTTGTGGCAAAGACAGGAAGTGATACAAGCGCAGTGATCGTGGGATATGATGAATATAATACCTGGCTTTACGATCCGGCAACAGGAGAGACGAAGCCATATGGAATGAACGACAGTACAGAGCTTTTCCAGAAAGCGGGAAATGTGTTCATCAGTTATGTGGAGAAGCCTGGTTATTAAATTATTTTAAGATTTTCAAAAAAATCTATATTTACAATTTTATCAGAATCAGATAAAGTAAAGAGAGACTATTTTTAATCCCAGGAGGGAGAAGGAGGAAACGAAATGCAGAAGGAACTGATGCAGAAATTTTATGAAATATTTGGCAATGAGGGCGATGTTCGCAGCTATTTTGCACCGGGAAGAGTGAACCTCATTGGAGAACATACAGATTATAACGGCGGACATGTTTTTCCGTGTGCGCTTACAATCGGTACATATGGAATTGCGAGAAAGAGAGAGGACAGAAAAATCCGTTTCTATTCTGCAAATTTCTCAAAACTTGGCGTGATCGAGACTTCTCTTGACGATCTTGTACCGTCAGAGAAAGCGGGCTGGACAAATTACCCGAAGGGCGTAATGTGGACATTTGAAAAAAGAGGATATAAGCTGACAGGCGGTGTGGACTTCCTGATCTGGGGAAATATCCCGAACGGCTCCGGTCTTTCTTCTTCCGCATCTCTGGAGGTTCTGACAGGCGTTATGTTAAGAGACCTGTTTGGATTTGATGAGATTACCATGCAGGATCTTGCGCTGATCGGACAGTATTCCGAGAACAATTTCAACGGAATGAACTGTGGTATTATGGATCAGTTTGCAAGTGCAATGGGCAAAAAGGACTGTGCGATTTTCCTTGACACAAGCAACTTAAACTTCGAGTATGCGCCTGTGAAGCTTCCGGACGCAAAAATCGTGATCACAAACAGCAAGGTAAAACACAGCCTTGTAGGTTCTGCATACAATGACAGAAGAAACGAGTGCGAGGCAGCTCTTAAAGATTTACAGAAAGTGACAGACATTCAGACACTTGGGGATCTCACAGAGGAAGAGTTTGAGGCGCATAAAGACGCAATCCAGGCTCCGGTGTGCAGAGTTCGTGCAAAACACGCGGTTTATGAAAATCAGAGAACGATCAAGGCAGTAAACGCACTGAAAGAAAACAACATCGAAGAATTTGGAAGACTCATGAATGCTTCCCACGTTTCTCTTCGCGACGATTACGAGGTTTCCTGTGAGGAAATCGATATTCTCGTAGACCTTGCATGGAAGATTCCTGGTGTCATTGGCTCCCGTATTACAGGCGGCGGTTTCGGCGGCTGCACAGTCAGCATCGTAAAAAATGACGCGGTAGATACTTTCATTGATACCATCGGAAAACAGTATAAAGAAAAAGTAGGACATGAGGCAGAATTTTATGTAGTGGAAATCGGCGACGGAGCCGGAAAGCTGGCATAAAATACGAAAGGGGATTGGAAAATGCTGAACGAGAATATAAGGAAGCTGGTACAGTACGGGATTGACACAGGGCTGACACCGCCGTGTGAGAAAAATTACACAGTAAACCTTCTGCTTGACCTTTTTAAAGAGGATGAGTATGAAGAGCCTTCAGAAACTTTTACAGAAATCAATCTGGAAGAGGTTTTAAAAGAACTTCTTGACGAGGCGGTAAAGAGAGACATTATTGAAGACAGTGTTGTATACAGAGACTTATTCGACACAAAAATCATGAACTGTCTGATGCCCCGTCCTGCACAGGTGCAGAAGGAATTCTGGGACAGATATGAAAAAAGCCCGGAGGAGGCGACAGATTATTTCTATAAACTGAGCCAGGACAGCGATTATATCCGCCGCTACCGTGTGAAAAAAGACAGAAAATGGAGTGTGGAGAGTGAGTACGGCACAATCGACATTACTATTAACCTTTCCAAGCCGGAAAAAGATCCGAAGGCGATTGCAGCAGCAAAGCTTGCAAAGGCAAGCAGCTACCCGAAATGTCTCCTCTGCCCGGAGAATGAAGGGTATGCAGGAAGAGTTAATCACCCAGCAAGAGAGAACCACAGAATTATCCCAATCACTGTAAATGATACGCCGTGGGGCTTCCAGTATTCTCCATATGTGTATTACAATGAGCACTGCATTGTGTTTAACAGTCAGCATACTCCTATGAAAATTGAGAGAAATACTTTTATCAAGTTGTTTGACTTTGTGAAGCTGTTCCCGCACTATTTCCTGGGTTCAAATGCGGATCTTCCGATTGTAGGCGGCTCTATTTTAAGCCACGATCATTTCCAGGGAGGACATTATACTTTTGCAATGGCAAAGGCGCCGATTGAAAAAGAAGTTACGATTCCAGGTTATGAAGATGTGGAGGCAGGTATTGTAAAATGGCCGCTTTCTGTTCTCCGTATCCGTCATAAAGATGAAAAGCGTCTGATCGACCTTGCTTCTCACGTTCTTGACGCATGGAGAGGATATACAGACGAAGCTGCCTTTGTATTTGCAGAGACAGACAGAGAGCCTCACAATACCATTACTCCGATCGCGCGTAAAGTGGGAGATATGTTTGAGCTTGACCTTACTTTGAGAAACAATATCACAACAGAGGAGAATCCTCTCGGCGTTTACCACCCGCACGCACAGTACCATAACATTAAGAAAGAAAATATCGGTCTTATTGAGGTAATGGGTCTTGCCGTACTTCCTGCAAGACTGAAAGAGGAGCTTGAGCTTCTCGGCGAATACATTCTGGAAGGAAAAGATATTTCCTCCAATGAAAAAATCGAGAAACACGCTGCATGGGCAGAAAGCTTCCTTCCAAAATACGACAACCTGAATAAAGATAATATTCAGGACGTTCTGCAGAAAGAGGTGGGCGAAGTATTCGTTCATGTTCTTGAGGACGCGGGCGTATACAAATGTACACCGGAAGGCAGAGCTGCGTTTATGCGCTTTATAGAAATACTTTAAAACTTAAAATTTCAGGTGAAACAGAAAAGACCGGCGTAAGCATTTGCAGAAACGCCGGTCTTTTTTGCAACGGCTGTTGAAAGATGGAAAAAAATCGTATATAATAAAACTGTATGTAACATTTTCTTAATAAACAGCTTTCGCCGGACAGACCGGCAAAAAGGAGTTTTGATGAAAAAAATGAATGAAAGAAAAAAGAATCCGGTAAGGCTTCTCATGTGTCTTTTGATGATGGCAATGGTGATTTTCGGAGCGACAGCCGTATCTGCGGCTGAAAATGAAGTGACAGTACAGTTCCGGGACAGCAATGGCAGGCCTGTGAGCAATGCTCCGGATATGACCATACAGGAGGGTGAGAGCATTGTTCTTCCAAAAGCCCCTGTTGTTACAAACCAAACCGTGGCAGGACAGCCGTCCTGGAAGACGACTGCTCAGGTAACAGAGGGGACTCAGTATTTTGAATCCGGCAATACCATGTCCTATGAGACTGCAAGAGACTGGATCGCAGAGCAGGGCGGAGGGAGTATTTTAACTCTTTACGGAACGAAGATCTGTACCTTCCGTTATTTTACAAATGACGGATCCAGTCAGATAGGCGGAGATTTCCGTGCTTATGAGGGAACAGAAATTACGTTCAGAAAGTCGCCTGATACAAAAAATCCACTGTATAGAGGCTGGAGCAAATACAAAAAAGGAACAGGAGTGTGGGGAGGATTTGGAAAACCCTACATTATGGATCAGGACCGAAAACTGTATCTTGTAGAATATGCGAGAATCACATTTAAGGATTACAATGGCTCCACAAACAGCACATATAAGAAGATGGAGAAAATTGTAAGGAAAGAGAGTTGCTTTACGCTTCCGTCCGTCCCGCAGGCAGCGAATTACAGAAATACAGGCTGGGCGAAATCAAAAAACACTTCTTCTGCATCTTACGGCAGCAGGGAAAAAATTACAGTAAAAAACAGCATGACTTTGTATGCGGCAAGAGAATATCTTGCATATGCAGTGACTTTTAATAATAATACGGGAACAAGCAAAGATAAAGCATTTAAAAATCTTTATGTGCGGGCAGCAAAAAACGAGTATATTACGCTTCCAAAGGTTCCGGCACAGAAGGGATATACCGCTGTTGGCTGGGCAACAAAGACAAAACAGACAAAAGCGCAGTATAAAGAAGGACAGAAAGTAAAAATCACAAAGAAAACAAAGTTTTATGCAGTATACAGGAAGGCAAAGAATTATACGGTATCTTTCTGTATGAGTGACGGTTCTTCTGATTCTGCGTACTCTTCTCTTAAAAAATCGGTGCCGGAGAAAACAACGATCACGCTTCCTTCTGTTCCTTCCAGAAAAGGATATATAAACGAAGGCTGGCTTTTAAAGACGAGCCAGAAAACGGAGAAATATAAACCGGGAGATAAGGTTAAAGTATACGGAAACTGCAAATTTTATGCTGTTCAGCAAAAAGCTGTGTCTGTAGTCCTTCATAAAACAAGAGGTTCTGCATACAAAACAGTTTATGTGAAGAAAGGCAGCGCCTATACAATCCCCGGTGTGGAAAACCCGGATGGTTATACCTTTATGGGGTGGTCAACGAGAAAGAATGTGGTTATTACAGGAAGTAAGCCGGCAAAAGTCCAGTACGAGCCGGGAGATGTAATTTCTTCTGTGAACTCCACTATACATCTTTATCAAGTTGTATATCAGAGAAATACAGAGAAGAACATTGTCTCTGGCCAGATGGCGAAACCGGATTTAAAGCGTTACGGTGGTATTGTAATGGTAGGAGATTCCAGGACTGTACGTATGCGTCAGGCACTTGCGGCGCAGAACTGCGGAGCCAATATGAATGGCGTACGTTTTGTAGGTGCTTCCGGACAGGGACTTATATGGTTTAAGGAAGACGGATACAACTATTTGATTAATCAGATTAAACATATCCGAGTTTCTTCTTCAAAGCCTGTGGCAGTTGTATTTAATCTGGGTGTAAATGATTTATACCGGATTTCAGAGTATGTATCTTATATGAATGAGATAGCGCCTGTTCTTGAGAAAATGAATTGTAAGCTTTATTATATGTCTGTCAATCCAATCAACGGCGTGATGATTGAGAAGACAGGGCGTCTTTCCCTTCGAAAGGAAGCAGATGTAAGAGCATTTAATGAAAGAATTAAGACAGGTCTTGATGATTACACATATATTGATACGTATTCCTGGCTGATGCAGAACGGTTTTGGAACAAGCAACGGAGTAAATGGAAAAGACAGCTCAGAAGACGATGGCCTTCACTATACAGTGAAAACGTATAAGAGAATTTACGACTATTGTCTGCGCTATGTTAATGCCCATTAAGAGACAGAAAAGAGAGAATCCCGGAAATAACGGGATTCTTTTTTTAAAACTCAGGATTACGCCTTGCGCGAAGAAGAGGAATCGTTTATACTAACATAATAATAAATGTTTGGAGAAAGAGGAATTAGATATGAAGCTTACAACAGTAAAAGAGATTTACAGAGAACGGGAGAAATTCCTGGATAAGGAAGTGACTGTAGGTGGCTGGGTGCGCAGCGTCCGCGATTCCAAAACTTTTGGATTTATCGTACTCCACGACGGTTCTTTCTTTGAGACATTACAGATTGTATACCATGACAGCATGGAGAATTTTGCGGAAATCTCCAAGCTGAATGTAGGTGCTGCCATTATCGTAAAAGGAACGCTTGTGGCAACTCCGCAGGCGAAGCAGCCATTTGAGATTCAGGCGGAGGAAATTATTGTAGAAGGAGCGTCCGCACCGGATTATCCGCTGCAGAAGAAGCGCCACAGCCTTGAATATTTAAGAACAATGACGCATCTCCGTCCGAGAACGAATACATTCCAGGCAGTATTTCGTATCCGTTCCCTCTGCGCTTATGCTATTCATAAATTCTTCCAGGAGCAGGGTTTTGTGTACGTGCACACTCCTCTGATCACAGGAAGTGACTGTGAAGGCGCAGGAGAGATGTTCCGTGTTACAACACTTGATATGAAAAATCCGCCATTAACAGAAGAGGGAAATATTGATTATTCTCAGGATTTCTTTGGGAAAGAGACAAACCTTACAGTAAGCGGACAGTTAAACGGCGAGGCATATGCGCAGGCATTCCGCGATATTTATACATTCGGACCAACCTTCCGTGCAGAGAATTCCAATACAACACGTCACGCTGCAGAGTTCTGGATGATTGAGCCGGAGTGTGCGTTTGCAGACTTAAACGACAACATGGATCTTGCAGAAGCCATGCTGAAATATGTGATCCGCTATGTTCTTGAGAATGCGCCGGAGGAGATGAACTTCCTGAACTCCTTTGTGGATAAAGGACTTCTTGACCGTCTCAACCACGTTATGAATTCTGAGTTCGGTCATGTGACATACACAGAGGCAGTGGAGATTCTTGAGAAAAACAACGATAAATTTGACTACAAGGTATTCTGGGGCTGCGATCTGCAGACAGAGCATGAGCGTTATCTCACAGAAGAAATTTTTAAGAAACCGGTATTTGTCACAGATTATCCGAAGGAGATCAAGGCATTTTATATGAAACAGAACGAGGACGGCAAAACAGTTGCCGCTATGGACTGCCTTGTTCCAGGAATTGGAGAAATCATCGGCGGAAGCCAGAGAGAGGACGATTACGACAAACTTATGAACCGTATGAACGAACTGGGACTGAAAGCGGAGGACTACAGCTTCTATCTTGATTTACGCAAATACGGCTCTACCCGTCATTCCGGCTTTGGACTTGGATTTGAGCGCTGCGTAATGTACCTGACAGGTATCGGAAACATTCGTGACGCCATTCCGTTCCCAAGAACAGTAGGTAACTGCGATTTATAATAATGGAGGTATCACCATTGCGATTTATTCATCTTGCAGATGTACATCTCGGGGCAGTTCCCGATAAGGGCTGTCCCTGGAGCAGTCAGCGGGAGGAGGAAATCTGGGAAACATTCCGCCGGGTTATTGCGGGTATCCGCGAGAATCCGGTGGATTTCTTGTTTATAGCAGGAGATTTATTTCACAGAAGACCTCTTCTTCGTGAATTAAAGGAAGTAAATTATCTGTTTTCCACTATCCCGAGAACACGCGTTTATATGATCGCGGGTAATCACGATTACCTGGGCGGGGATTCTCCGGCAGAGGAGTTTGAGTGGGCGGAAAACGTAATCTTTTTTAAGGAAGAACGCCTTGTGTGCGTGAAGGACAGAAAGCTTGATGTTTATGTATATGGTTTAAGTTACTGCCGCAGGGAAATCACGCAGCCTCTTCTCGAAAACGCACAGCCGGGAGAAGGAGAGGGGCTTCATATTCTTCTTGCTCACGGCGGAGACGAGAGCCATCTTCCCATGAATATAAGTCTTTTATCAGCAGTAGGCTTTGATTATATTGCGCTGGGGCATATTCATAAGCCTGCAATTCTCATACGCGATACAGCGGCATACAGCGGCTCTCTTGAGCCTGTTGACAGAAATGAGATGGGAGCGCACGGATATATAGAGGGGCATATTGAAAACGGAAGGCTCCGTACACGTTTTGTTCCCTTTGCTGCCAGAGCGTATGAGCAGATTCTTCTCACACTCCATGAAGATACCACGCAGCTTTCCCTTGAGGAGATGCTGAAAGAGGAAATTTACAGAAGAGGCGGTCTCAATATTTACCGTGTGATTTTGGGAGGCTTTCGGGCGCCTGAGCTTCTTCTCCTTCCGGAAAAGTTAAAAACAATGGGAAATATTATAGAGGTGCAGGACGAGTCAAAACCGGCATATGATCTGGAGGATCTTCTCTGCCGGTATAACGGGACGCTCATCGGAGATTATATTCAGTATTTTATGGACAAAAAGGACAGGAGTGCCGTGGAAGAAAAAGCCCTTTATTACGGGCTTCAGGCGCTTCTTGAAACAGGCAGATAATCTGAAAATAAGGGGAAATAAGGGATAGAAAAACATTTATGATTATTAAACGTCTGACAATAAAAAATTTCGGAAAAATTCATGACAGGACGCTGGAGCTTTCGCCTGGCATTAATGTGCTGTACGGGGAAAATGAAAGCGGAAAAACGACCATCCATACTTTTATAAAGAGTATGTTTTATGGGATTACAAGACAGAGGGGAAAGGCTGCAAGAAACGATGTTTATACCACGTATGAGCCCTGGGAAAATCCGGGAGAATACGGGGGAATCCTGTGGTTTGAATGCGGAGGAAAAAACTACCGTCTCACGCGGAATTTCTGCAAAAATGCTCCTTTTCACGAGCTTCTCTGCGAGAGCAGCGGAGCGCTTGTAAATGCGGAGAAAGGCGCTATGGAAGCTGTTTTAGGCGGTGTGAGCGAGGCTGTTTATGACAATACCGTTTCCGTAGGGCAGCTAAAAAGTGTTACAGGGCAGGATCTTGTAAGAGAGCTTCAGAATTATATGGCAAGCTACCAGGGAACGGGGGACAGCTCCATTGATCTGGGAAGAGCAGCACAGATGCTTAAAATGTCAAGAAAAGGCTTTCTTACTCAGGCAGATAAAAGAAAGCGTGATATTCTGAAGGAAAAAGAAAAAGTAGCGGCAAACATGGAATATCTCCGCCAGGAATTAAATGAGCTTGAGGAGCGCCTTGATTCTGTCGCTGCAAAAGAGCGGAATCTTCATATGGGCGAGGAAAACGGAGGAGAGCTTCTCGACCAGAGGATTCAAAAGGCGAGTCAGAAACGGGTGTATGCCTGGATCCTTATGGCAGTTTTTCCGGTTCTTGGCGCTTTGGGAGCGGTATTTGCGCCGAACGGCATTGTGCTTGCCATTTCTCTTGCAGCGGGAATCCTTCTCGGCCTTGGATGTCTTGGAAAAAGCCTCACTCTCGGAAGAGAGCTGAATAAGAGGATTCGAATGAAAGAGCGGTGGCTTTCCAGGCAGGAAAAGCTTCAATGGAACAGAGATGGAATTGAAGCCTCCAGTAAAGAGAAAGAGATGGCATACTGCAATCTTGAGGAGGAGTACAGAGAATGCGATGCCCAGCTTTACCTTCCGGCAGCGGAAGATGTGGAAATACAGGCTCTTAACATGGCTCTGGAAACGATCGAGCTGCTTTCCGGAAGCATCAATCATCAGGTGGGAGGAAGACTGAGAGAGAGAACCTCGCAGATATTAAGCGAGATCACAGGGGGGAAATATACAGAAGTTCTTATGGACGAAAACTTTAAGATGTCTGTAGATACAGGAGAGCGCATCGTAGCTCTGGAACGCTTAAGCAGAGGAACGCTTGAGCAGATTTACTTTGCCCTTCGAATGGCAGCGGGCGAGCTTCTCTGCGGTCAGGAATCCTTTCCTGTGATCCTTGACGATGTATTTGGGATGTATGACGAGGAACGCCTCTGTGCAGTGCTGAAATGGCTCCATAAAGAGCAGAAGCAGATTATTATAAGCACATGCCATAAACGGGAGATGGAACTTCTGGAACAGGAAGGGATTCCCTATCAGAAGCTTCTGCTTTCCTGAAAACAAAAGAATATAAAAGAAAATGCAAAGCACCCGCGGTTGTCTGCCCCGCAGGTGCTTTCTATAATGAAGAAACTTGGTTGGCTGATAAATAATTATTTGTACTGCTCCATGTAGGTGCTTACACATTTCTTGATTCTGTCTACCGGATTCAGAAGGTGGCTGACAGACATATCGTGATTTAAAGTATCAATGATAAGAGCGATGTATTTGCTCATATCACAGGTGATATAGTAATCTTTTTCCAGAAGCTCAGGAGACTGGTATACAAGGTTTGTTGTAAGCATTTTATCAAATACTCCGTTTTTGTGAGCTTCGTCAAATTTCGCAAGTCCGTCTGTGAAAAGACCGAAGGTGGAGCAGATATAAATACGTCCGGCTCCTCTTTCTTTCAGAAGAGATGAGATTTTCAGGACTGTATTTCCGGAGGAAATCATATCGTCCACAAGGATCACGTCTTTTCCCTTTAAGCTGGAACCGAGGAACTCATACGCTGCAATCGGGTGGCGTCCGTTTACAAATGTGGAGTAATCGAGACGTTTGTAGTACATACCCATGTCTACGCCGAGGATATTTGCAAGGTAAATTGCGCGGCTCATGCTTCCCTCATCCGGGCTTATAATTGCAAAATGTTCGTTGTCAATACGAAGTCCCTCTTCATTTCGAAGAAGCGCCTTAATAAACTGATAGGACGGCTGCACCGTTTCAAAGCCGTGAAGTGGTGTCGCATTCTGAATGCGGGCATCGTGTGCATCAAAGGTGATGATGTTTTCCACGCCCATATCGATCAGTTCGTGGAGCGCATTTGCGCAGTCAAGAGATTCACGTCCCACACGTTTGCTCTGGCGTCCTTCGTAAAGATAAGGCATAATTACGTTTACTCTTCGTGCTTTGCCGCCAATGGCTGCAATGACACGTTTCAAATCCTGAAAATGGTCGTCCGGAGACATAAGATTTGTAAACCTTCCCATAGAATAGGACATGCTGTAGTTACACACATCAAGGAGAACGTAAATATCATCTCCGCGGACAGATTCGGAAATGACACATTTCCCTTCTCCGGAACCAAATCGTGGATTCTGCACGTTAATCTGGAAGGAATCGCTCTGATAGCCCTCGAATGCGAAGGAGTCCATCTGCGGGTAATTGCGTTCTTTACGCCACTGAACAAGCCAGTCGTCCACCTTATTCCCCAAATCTCTGCTGCTTTCCAGTGAAACCAGTCCAAGTCTTCCTACCGGAAGGGTAGTCAGCTCTTTTGTAGTTGCCTGTGTCATGTTTTACTTTCCTCCTAAAAAAATTTTCTGTATACGGATGTCTTTTCCGATTAGCTTTACCATCTGGTAATTGCTTGCAATTCGGGAAAACGTTCTCTCGGAGTAAGTTTCCGAAAAGTTTTCCAGTTTCAGGTTTGTAGAAATTATTGTAGATTTTCTGCGCATGATCCGTTCATTGATGCACAAAAACAACTGGGACGATACAAAACTGTTTGTAAGCTCTGTTCCCAGGTCGTCAATGATCAGAAGATCGCAATCGTAAATCAGCTCGTCCTCTGTGCTTTTGTCCTTTTTGGAAAAGGTATTTCCTGCGAGAAGATCGAAAAGATCAAAAGCAGAAAAGTAAAGAACACAGTGGGCGGATTTCAGAAGCTCATGTGCGATGCAGTGGGAGAGAAAGGTTTTTCCCACTCCCGTATCTCCGTATAAAAAGAGATTCTCAAAATTTTTGTCGAAGCCCCGCACAAAGCCCTGAGCCATATCGTATGCTCTGCGGGCTGTCTCTCTGGCAGTTAAACCAGTCGCTTCATTCTTTATTGTATCAGAATAATAGTCAAAAGAAAAGTGCTCAAAGTTTTCTTTTTTTAAAATTTCAGCCAGATTTGACTGGGTATATAATAATTCGATCTCCGCTTTCTTAAAACAGGAGCATTTTTGGCTTCCCACATAGCCGGTATCCTGGCAGATGGGACAGGTGTACGGAAGCTCAAGATAATCAGGAGCATATCCATTGTCTGTGAGAATAGCCCGTCTTTCAAGAGCAAGCGCTGCGATGGAGGTACGAAGATCTTCTGTTCCTGTTCCATTTCCGGAAAGAAGGGAGCGTACTTTTTCTGCGCTTAAAGAGGCAACTTCCTGATCGATTTCTCTGAGACGGGGAAATCTGCTGTACGCTTCTTTCTGATGTTCTTCGAGAATCCGGCGGTTTTCATTCTGCCGCCTGCTGTATTCTCTCATAATGGTATCATACTGATAATTCTGTAAAGGCACGAGATACCTCCCTTTTACTGATTAAGAAGACGTTTTTCATATTCGTCAAAGTCGTAATCTCTCTGGTGAAAGTTGTTAAAACGGTTCTGTGTTTTAGGCTGTGCTGTCTGCTGCTGTTTCTGTGCTGTTTTTGCGAGTTTGCGTTTTTTATGTTCCGCATCCAGAATCCGGACATCGGAAAGTGTGTGTACATTTTTTGATTTCCAGCCCTCCAGGATCTTATCTGCATACTGGAAGCTGGGCTGTCCTGTCTGGATGACTGTTCGGCTGCATGCCTCCAGGATGAGATCGGTATCAAAGCCGTAGTCTTTCATCCAGGTATCCATATAGGAAATTTCTGTATCAACGGGATTGCGGTTATTAATTCCCATAGCCTTTAAAATTGTGTAATATTCTTTGCGGAAACGGGAGGAAGCCTCCTTTGCCATCTCCACAGTTGTAATCCCCTCTTTGGCCCAGGCACATGCAACCGTTTCAATATAGCGCATGCTTTTGTGGTTGCGGCTTACGCAGTATTCAATAAGGTATTCGATCAGCTCGGGGGACATTTTCATTTCATCATAAAAATAGAGAACCTTCTGCATTTCAGAAGGGCTCAGCGTCTTGCCGAGATATTGTTCCGCAATATAAAGAAGTTGTACGATCGCTTCGTTCTGTTTCAGCTCCCGCACGCGGTCAGGTGTGAGCCGCTGGCTGTTTCTGGAGGACGGAGAGGAAGAAGGCTGCACATTTTCTTCCTGTTCTGCTTTTGGAGGTGTCAGGGAAATTCCTGAAAGTTTTCCTGCAGGTGTATAATGAAAAACCATAAGTTTTTCTTTTTCCCAGTATTTCAGTGCGCGGGCAATATCTCTTTCTGTACAGAGAAGGGTATCCGCCATTTTTGCCAGATCAAGAGAGGCGCGGCTTTCTCTTAAAAGACGCAGAAGATAGATATAAACTTTTACAAACTCTCCGTTTGCACGGGGCATATACTGGTCAATAAAAATATTGGAAAGTATGGTAATTCCTTCCTGAGAGGAATTTTCTAAAATGATTTCGCTCATGAATTTTCCCTTCCTGTGGACAGTTACAATATAGTTGTTCCATAGGATTATAGCACAAGATATTTTAAAAGAGAATAGGCATTTTTCCCCATAAACAGCAAATGTATGGGGAAAAAAGGTGGAAAAACCAGGAAAAATGTTGAAGAGCCTTCTATTTGCAACTGTGGAAAATGTGGATAATGTGGATAAGTATCTGGATAACTTATTATGGGAAACTTCTGTAATCGCTGGAATTGTAGAGAAAACGTGGGAATTGTCGAAATTGTATGTTGAATTATGTCAAGTTACTTATGCACAAAAAAATCCACATGCCATACACAGGAAAAATGTGTATAAACATGTGGATAATGTGGATAACTTATTTTCCGAGAAGATGTTCTCCGATATTTACAACGTCTCCTGCGCCCATTGTGATAAGAAGATCGCCTCTGGAGCAGTTTTCCAGAAGGAAGTTTTCAATTTCGTCAAAGGTCGGGAAATATTCACAGGGTGTTCCAAGCTCCTGGATGCATTTCTGAAGATCCTCTGAGGAAATTCCGAGAGTGTCGGTTTCTCTTGCTGCGTAAATATCAGCCAGGACAACGTGATCCGCAAGAGCGAGCGCTTTTGCAAATTCAGGAAGAAGCGCCTTTGTGCGGGTGTATGTGTGCGGCTGGAATACACACCAGACTTTCTGATGTGGATAATTGCCTGCAGCGTGGAGAGTTGCTTCAATTTCTGTGGGGTGATGTGCATAATCGTCAATGACTGTCACACCTGCAACCTCTCCTTTATACTGGAAGCGGCGGTCTGTTCCTGTAAAGCTTCCAAGACCTTTGATGATCACTTCCTCGGAAAGTCTCAGAAGATGCCCGAGGGCAATGGAAGCAAGAGCATTTGATACATTGTGCATACCCGGAACCTTCAGATAATAGCTGCCTGTTTTTCTGCCGTTTTTATAAACAGTAAAGGAAGCGTGACCATATTTGTCAAAGGTAATATCTTTTGCCTGGTAATCGGCTTCCTGCTCCAGACCGTATGTAACTACCTGGCAGGGAAGGTCTTTCGTGATTTCCTGATAGTCCGGTATGTCCGCGTTGATGATCAGAGTTCCGTCGGAGGGAAGAAGTTCTGTAAAACGGCGGAAAGAGTTTCGAATATCGTCAAGGTCTTTAAAGAAATCAAGGTGGTCTGCATCAATATTCAGGATGATGCTGATTTTTGGGAAAAAGCTTAAAAAGCTGTTTGTGTACTCGCAGGCTTCTGTGACAAATGTTTCAGACTCTCCTACGCGGATATTTCCTCCGATAGCAGGAAGGATTCCGCCTACACTGATGGTAGGGTCACATTTTCCTTCCAAGAGAATATGGGAAACCATAGAGGTTGTGGTTGTCTTGCCATGTGTTCCGGAAATTGCAATGGGAGTCTCATAATTTCTCATGATCTGTCCGAGAAGCTGGGCGCGTGTAAGCATGGGAAGATTTTTCTCTTTTGCTCTTGCAAATTCCGGGTTGTCCGGATGGATTGCAGCCGTGTATACAACGGCTTCCGTGGTGTCCATGATATTGGAAGCTCTCTGACCGTAGAAAATTTTTGCCCCTTTTGCTTCCAGGGATTTTGTGAGAGGGCTTTCTTTTGCATCTGATCCGGATACGGTAAAGCCTTCGCCTATCAGAATCTCAGCAAGACCGCTCATGCTGATCCCGCCGATTCCGATAAAGTGAATGTGAAGAGGTTTCTGAAAGTCTATCTGATACATAATAAAAATCTCCTTATAGAATAATTGAAGTTAACATGATTATAACCCCAAATATATCAAATGGGAAGAACTTCTTTTGTCTAAAAAAGGCAGAAAAAGCTATAAAAAAGGGGAGAACCCTATGGAAAAGTGTAAGAAATAGACAAAATAGGTCGAAACGAGTATAAATTTCGCTAAAAAAGATGGTAAATAGCGATAAAAAAAATAAAATTTATGCAAAATAATTGTAAAAAATGTTCACTATTAATGCAAAATGTGGTATAATAAAAAATCATAACAACAAGAGGTGATTGCATGATTAAGAAAGAAATGATTGCCATGCTCTTAGCCGGCGGACAAGGAAGCCGACTTGGAGTACTGACACAGAAAGTAGCAAAACCGGCAGTTTCTTTTGGTGGAAAATACCGTATCATCGATTTTCCTTTAAGCAACTGCATTAATTCCGGTATTGATACAGTAGGTGTTCTTACACAGTATCAGCCGTTGCGTCTGAATACCCATATCGGAATCGGCATTCCGTGGGATCTGGACAGAAATGAGGGCGGTGTAACCGTTCTTCCCCCATATGAAAAAAGCTCTAACAGCGAATGGTATACAGGAACGGCAAATGCAATTTTTCAGAATCTGGATTATATGGAACAGTACAATCCGGATTATGTTCTGATTCTGTCAGGTGACCATATTTATAAGATGGATTACGAAGTTATGCTTGATTTCCACAAGGCAAATAAGGCAGATATTACGATTGCCTGTATGCCTGTTCCCATTGAGGAAGCAAGCCGTTTCGGTATCATGGTAACAGATGAGACAAGCCGTATTACAGAGTTTGAGGAAAAACCGGAACATCCAAGCAGCAACCTGGCATCTATGGGAATTTATATTTTCAGCTGGAAGGTTCTTAAGGACGCGCTGATTGCGTTAAAAGACCAGCAGAGCTGTGACTTTGGAAAACATATCCTTCCATATTGTAAAGAAAAAGGACAGCGTCTTTTCGCTTATGAATATAATGGATACTGGAAAGATGTTGGAACTCTTGGTTCTTACTGGGAAGCAAATATGGAGCTTATTGATATTATTCCGGAGTTTAATCTCTATGAAGAGTTCTGGAGAATTTACACAAAGGGAGATATTATTCCTCCTCAGTATATTTCCGGAGACGCAGTTGTAGACCGTTGTCTCATTGGAGAAGGTGCGGAGATTTACGGAGAAGTACATAATTCTGTTATTGGACCGAATGTAGTGATTGGTAAGGGCTCTGTGATCCGAGATTCCATTATTATGCGAAATTCTACTGTTGGCGAGAATGTGGTAATGGATAAATCGATTATTGCAGAAGATGTTGTCATTGGACACAATGTAGTTCTGGGCTGTGGCGAGGAAGCGCCGAATGTGCTGAAACCGGCTGTTTATGCCTTTGGAATTGCAACTGTAGGTGAGCACAGTGTAATTCCGGATAATGTACGTATTGGAAAGAATACAGCAATTTCCGGTGTAACAGTTCCGGAAGATTATCCGGACGGTTTACTGGAAAGCGGACAGGTAATTGCAGCAAAGGAAGGTGACAAGGCATGAGAGCAATCGGTATTATTTTGGCTGGCGGTAACAACAACCGCATGAGAGAATTATCAAATAAAAGGGCAATCGCGGCAATGCCTGTTGGCGGAAGCTACAGAAGTATTGACTTTGCTTTGAGCAATATGGCAAATTCCCACATTCAGAAGGTTGCTGTTCTGACGCAGTATAATGCCCGTTCTCTGAATGAACATTTAAGCTCTTCCAAATGGTGGGATTTCGGACGTAAGCAGGGAGGACTTTTTGTTTTCACTCCTACAATTACAAAAGACAACAGTCTGTGGTATCAGGGAACAGCAGATGCGATTTACCAGAATCTGAATTTCCTGAAAAACAGCCATGAACCATACGTTGTTATTGCTTCCGGTGATGGTATTTACAAACTGGATTACAACAAAGTTCTGGAATATCACATTGCAAAGAGAGCGGATATTACCGTTGTATGTACAACATGTCACGACCAGTCTGAGGTGGAGAGGTTTGGGGTTCTCCGCATGAATGAAGACTGCAGAATCGAAGAATTTGAGGAAAAACCGATTGTTTCTTCTTATAATACGGTGTCTACCGGTATCTATATTATCAGAAGAAGACAGCTTATTGAGCTGATCGAGAAAGCAGCTTCTGAGGGAAGAACAGATTTTGTATCTGATATTCTGATCCGTTATAAAAACCTGAAGAGAATATATGGATATAAGATTGATACATACTGGAGCAATATTTCCACAGCAGATTCCTATTACAGAACAAATATGGCGTTCCTTGATCCGGAAATCCGTAATTATTTCTTCAAACAGGAACCTTCTGTTAAGACAAAAATTGATGACCTGCCTCCTGCAAAATACAATCCGGGAGCGAATGTGAAAAACAGTCTCATTTCCAGCGGCTGTATCATCAATGGTACAGTGGAAAACTCCGTACTGTTCCGCGATGTTTTTGTTGGAAATAACTGTGTGATTAAAAATTCGGTGATTCTTAATGATGTATATCTGGGGGATAATACACATATTGAGAATTGCATTGTGGAGAGCAGGGATACCATTCGGGCAAATTCCTATTACTGCGGCGAGGGAGAAGTAAAAATCGTTGTGGAAAAAAATGAGCGTTACGTATTATAAGACTACAGGCTGACAGAATACGGGCGAGACGAAAGGGGAAGCAAAAATGAACATAACAGATGTACGTGTGAGAAAAGTTGCAAAAGAAGGCAAAATGAAGGCGGTAGTGTCTATCACGATAGACGAAGAATTTGTAGTACATGATATTAAGGTGATCGAAGGCGAAAAAGGACTTTTTATTGCAATGCCAAGCAGAAAGGCTGCAGATGGAGAATACCGCGATATTGCCCATCCTATTAATTCCGCCACAAGAGACAGAATCCAGAACATTATCCTGGAAAAATATGAAGAAGTAATGGCTGCAGAGTCGGAAGAAGAAACGGGAGCGGAAGAGTAAACAAATAAATAAAGGCAATCATTTCTTATCATGAAGGGAATGGAGAGTTGGTTTTTAGAGGCGTCCCCAGGAGAGAAAACTCCTGTGGGGCGTTTTTCTATGCATTTATATTTACTGCCTGCGCATGGCAAAAGTGAAATATTACGTATTTGTTACAAAAATAAAATAAAAGTATTGATTTCTGTGAAAAATATGTTATACTTGACGTACATTAAAATTACGAGGTGTACATAATGAGAAACAGAAAACTGATTCCGCTGATGCTTGCAGGCGCGCTTGTATTTTCAATGAGCACATCTGCATATGCTTCAGGAACAGAGGCGGAAATTGCAAATATAGAGGCAGAACGCAACGCAGCAGAGGCAGAGCTTGCCCAGGCACAGAATAATATCAGCAGTCTCGAAGGACAGAAACAGGAACTGGAAATCTATCTTGCAGAACTGAGCGCACAGTATGATGCTCTGACAAATGAGATTTCACAACTCAGCGTAGAAGCAGGAGAAAAAGAAAACGAATTAAAACAGTTAAAAAAAGATCTGGAAAAGGCAAAGGCAGCAGCAGAGAAACAGTATGAGGCGATGAAAATACGAATCGCGTATATGTATGAAAACGGAGGAACTTCTGCTCTGGAAATGCTCCTTTCTGCAGAGAACTTTGCAGATTTCCTTAACAGAGCAAACAACATTATACAGATTTCTGATTACGACAGAAACATGCTGAAAAAATATGAGAACCTGCAGGCTTCGATCAAAGAGCAGGAGCAGAAAGCAGAAGAGGAAGCTGCGTCTATTAATACGCTGATGGCAGAGCGTTCCTCGAAACAGCAGGAAGTACAGACGCTTGTTTCCGGAACGAAAGATAACATCGCTTCCTATGTGAACCAGATCAGTGCAACACAGGAGGAAGCCCAGGCGCTTATGAACCAGATCAGCAGTGCAGACAACAGCATTGCGCTTCTTGTACAGCAGGCGGAGGCAGAGCGTCAGGCAGAAGAAGCGGCAGCAGCTCAGCAGGCAGCAGAGGAAGAAAGCCAGGAAAGCAGCGAAGAAGATTACGGATATGATCCGGAGGAGGACACAACCGATTCTTCCAGCAGTTCTACAAGCAGCGATATAGTGGTAGAAGAAGTTGAGGAAGAATCTTATGAAGAACCTTCTCAGGAAACTTATACAGAAGAGGAAGCACCGGCTGAAGATACAGGTTCTTCTTCCGGTCAGGGAACTTATCTTGGAAACTTTACACTTACAGCGTACTGTAACTGTGCGCAGTGCTGCGGAACAGCCGGCAATCTTACAGCAAGCGGAACAGTTCCTACATCAGGACATACCGTGGCAATGGCGGGAGTGCCGTTTGGAACACAGCTTTTAATTAACGGAACTGTGTATACAGTAGAGGATCTTGGAACACCTTACGGACATGTGGACATTTACTTTGACAGCCACGCGGAAGCCTTAAGTTTCGGACTGCAGTCAGCAGAGGTATATCAGTTATAAAATAAAGGATGACATGAAATAATGTGTGCAATTAAAAAGGCGTTTTGGAATTTTGGGATTCCGAAGCGCCTTTTCTAAAATGAGTATGAAAAATAAAAAACATATGTGAAAATTATCTGTATTACAGGTAGGGTTCACCCGGAATTTCCGGGTAGCTTCCCATAGAGATCAAAAGCTCAAGCCCAACCTGCCGCGCCTGTAAAACAGCTTCTTTTACGGCACTGGCATCTCCTGACAGGGCGAGAATGACCTCATTGGAATGGCTTGTTCCCCTGTCTGGCGTCATATAGCTGATGATACGCACAGAAGAGGCTTTCATCGCCGTATCTGCCATCACAAGACCGATTGCGGCGGGAGAACCTGCCATAAAGCCGAATGCCTGTCCCGGTTCTGCGTGAAAAGCTTTGGCGAGAGCCGGACCTGCGCTTGCGGAAAAAGCAAATTCCAGGTGACCGGACTGGCTGATATACAGTTCTCCGGCATACTTATTTGTAAGGGAAAGCGACAATTCAATGGCGTGACGCACATCAGAAATATCATTTCCGCCCAGGACGATATAATTTCCGTGACCGCCCCAGCCTTTTGTATCTCTTGGAAGTTCAATAGAGAGAACCTCTGTGTTCGTGGCTTTTACAGCATCGTCAACTGCGGTAATCTGCCCTGCAGCGCCTGTTCTTGAACTTAAAAGCCCGAGACAGCGGTATTTTGTTCCTATATTCATTTCTTTCAGCAGGGTATCGTCGATACCGGAAATTACGAGCCCGATGGTATCAAGGACAGCGGTCCCTACAAATTCTGTCCGTGTGCAGTGTGTGCTTATGCTGTGAACGTCCATGTGTATTTCTCCTGTTATCTTTATATTATGCGGCACTTTCTGAAGTGCCGGCTGTTTCTTCCGGAGCGGTTTCGGCGGAAGTGCCGGGATCCTCCAAAGCGCCGGCTGTTCCTGCAGAAGTCATATCAATTTCCTGATAATCTGCCAGATCATCAGGAAGCTCTACAGTGACTTCTTTTCCCGGATTTACATATGTGTAATCCATATCCATGTTAATTTTCATTTCTGTTCCCATAATATCCATAGTAAGAGGAACAGTCATTGTACTTGTCTCGAAATATCCGTCTTTATTTACTGAAGCGGTTCCCTTTACGTCGCCAATATCAATGGAAGCGTCTGTTCCCTGTACAAGTCCCTGAAGGGAAGACATTGCTGTGTCAACGAGGCTGCTCATTTTTTCTCCGTCGATGGTGAAGGTGAGAACCTGATCTTCCAGAGAGATTGCCTTGAAATCTTCTTTTTTCATATCTGTCTGAAGACCTGTAGAAGCAAGCTCTTTCTGTGCCTGTTCCAGATCCATGAGGTACTTCATCTTTGTTCCCATGCTGTCTGCATAATAATAGCCGTCCGTATAGTAGACGTTCATATCCATTTCCTGCCCCTGTGCGCCTACTTTCATGGCCATGTTGATTTTCATATCATCTGTATTCATGCCGCTCATTTTGGCGGTGGAGGAAGTGGTCATATCCATAGATTCTCCTGCAAGTTCAAGAGTCATATCAATATCATAAGTCATTTCCATAGAAGAAAGCTCCGCCGTCTTTTTGGCAGCATCTGAGTAGACTGTAAACGGATCCTTTTTGCCGCAGCCTGTCATAGTGATCACGCCGGCACATGCCAGGAGCGCAAGAGTCATGTTAAAATATTTTTTCTTCATATACGTATACCTCCTTGATTATGAGATAAGATTAAGGTAAAAGATGCCTGAATGTTATATGTGCATCTGAGTAGTTACAGTGTATCATATAAGTCGAAATTTTGAAAGCAAAAACTGTAAAATTCAGAAAATAAGAAACGGAGAAAAAGACGATTGTAAACTAAAATTATAAATTAGTTGACAATTGAACGGGCGTATGGTATTTTTGTCGAAGCGGGAAAGTTTGCGCACAGATAAATCACATGACAGGAGGAGAAAAAATGCAGACAGAAGCGGCAGTGAGAGGAAAAACATATGATATGGTATACATCGGGATTTTTACGGTATTGATTGCAGTATGTTCCTGGATCTCCATACCGGCAGCCGTGCCATTTACGCTGCAGACTTTTGGCGTATTTATGGCGGTAGAGGTTCTGGGAGGAAAAAGAGGAACGATGGCAGTTCTTGTATATATTCTTATGGGAGCAGTGGGACTTCCGGTATTTGCAGGATTTCAGGGAGGCATCGGCATTATTTTTAATACAACGGGAGGATATATTGTGGGATTTCTCTGTTCTGCTCTGATCATGTGGGCGGCAGAATCTTTATTTGGGAAAAAACCTGCAGTCCGTATTCTTTCTATGACTGCAGGGCTGCTCGCCTGCTATGCGCTTGGAACCGTATGGTTTATGGTGATTTACGGAAGAACAACAGGAGCAGTGGGACTTATGACAGTCCTGGGCTGGTGCGTCATTCCGTTTATCATACCGGATCTTGTAAAAATCGGGCTTGCGTATGTGATCTCCGGTAAACTTCGCAAAGTGATGGCGGGAATGGGTATGCGCTGAAGCTGAGAAAAGCGCGGCATGTTGTTATGCCTGATAACAATAATTGCGAAAACGGGATATTCAGAAATACAGAATGAGAAAATGATATGTTATAATAAAATTACAAAAAAGGAGGCGATTTAATAGCAGAAAGGGGGTTTTTGCTATGACAAAAAGGCAGAGGATATTAACAGGGATACTGGCGGGAATCGTGCTTGGAACCGGATTTTCCGGAAACGCAGTTGTTTCTGCTTCTGTCACAGATGGGAAGGTTCTTGTGGAAAATATGAACCGTTCGCCGGATTATTATATTCTTCCGGAATCCCAGACAAGAGAACTTGCGGATTGGGAAGTGAAAAACATAGACGCGGCAGGACGGCAGATGGCGATCAATGAAATTTATGCCCGGCATGGAAGGAAATTTGTTCTTCCCGAGGTGCAGACATATTTTGATGAAAAGAACTGGTATAAAGGTACGGTAGAAGCTTACGATTTTGATGAAAGCGTTTTTAATGAGTACGAAGAGAAAAATATCGCCGCGCTTCAGAAGAACTTTGGCTCCGGATATTTTCTTGACGGAAGCGACAGCCGTTATCTGACAGATGAAGAAATAAAAAATCTGACAAACGATGAGCTCCAGCTTGGAATTAACGAAATTTATGCGCGGCATGGAAGAAAATTTTCCTCCGAAAAATACAGAAATTACTTTTCGGAAAAAACATGGTATAACGGAACGATTGAACCGGAGAATTTTGATGAAAAGGTATTAAATGGATACGAACAGGAAAATATCCGTAAACTTACAGAGGCGATGAAGTGATAAAGAGAAGACTACGAAAGAGAGAGGGCAGTGAGAAATACTGTCCTCTTTTGCAATTTTTTTTCCCGTTTGGGATATGTTTGTGATAGAATGTTCTGGTATGGAAATTTTAGAAAAGGAACCAATATGTATGGAGAAATTATATATAGTAATTCCTGCTTATAATGAGGAAGCAAATATTGAAAGGACAGTGAAGGAATGGGATGCCGTAATCCGGAGGCATTCAGGCGAAGGAGAGTCCCGGCTTGTAGTGGTAAATGACGGAAGCACAGACAGTACATGGGAAATCCTGTGTAAGATGAAAAAAGAAATGCCTCTTCTGGAACCACTGAAAAAGGCAAATGGCGGACATGGAAGCTCCGTTCTCTATGGGTACAGCCATGCAGTACAGCATGGCGCGGACTATGTATTCCAGACAGATGCGGACGGTCAGACAGATCCGGAAGAATTCGAAGCCTTCTGGGATTTAAAGGAAGAATACGATGCCATTATTGGAAGCCGCTCTGTCAGGGGAGACGGTAAATCCAGAAAGTTTGTGGAAAACGTAGTGTGCCTTCTTCTTCGCATGATATTCGGAATCCGGGTAAAAGATGCAAATGCGCCTTTCCGTCTTATGAAAGCGGAGCTTCTGGAAAAGTACATAAAGAGGCTTCCGGAGGATTACAATATTCCTAATATTATGCTGACGACATATTTTGTGTATTATAAGGAAAAAGTATGCTTCCGGGAAATTTCTTTTAAACCGCGTCAGGGCGGAGTCAATTCCCTTAATCTCAAAAAGATTGTAAAAATTGGGTGGAAGGCGCTGGGAGATTTCAGGAAATTAAAAAAAGAGATGTAAAATCAGGCAGTTGTATTTGCTGAACAAAGTAAGGCGGGTATCCTTGGTGAGTTCAATAAATGCAACTGCCTGTTTTGTGAATAAATCGCAATAAAAAAACCTTGAAAACAATCTGTTTTCAAGGTTTTTTAATCAGTCGAAGCGACGGGATTCGAACCCACGACCTCTGCGTCCCGAACGCAGCGCTCTACCAAACTGAGCCACGCTTCGTCAACTGCAAGAGCTATTATATCTGGTTTTTATACAGTTGTCAAGCAAAAAAAATAAAAAAATTAAAAATATTTGAAAAAATTTTGGACAGAGCCGTTGGGAAAGTGAAAAGACAAGGAATGAAAGGAAAGGGGAGTCATATATTTTAAAGACAGAAGAATCAACGGAGGGTATATTTTGGGAGAATACAGGCGTTTTGTTGCTTATGTATATGAATACAGAAAAGGAAAGAAAGAGGAGAACTGTGGATTTGTAAAAGTGGAGTCGTGGGGAGAACGGTGTACAATGGAGCTGCATCTGCAGTGCCCGGGGATTTTGGCAGGCACAGAATGTAAAAGTTATGCTTTTGTAAGAGAGGAGAAGAAAATGAGAGGGATTCTCCTTGGCTCCTGCAAAACAGAGGCGAACGGAGTTAGTCATATTCTGGAAACTTCACCCCGGAACATAGGAGGACAGAGGGTGGCGCTGGAAGAGATTGGGGGAATGGCGTTTCTGACAGAGCTTGGCGCATTCTTCGGGACAGAATGGGACGATATAGAAATTATACCGGATCTGTTTGAAGAATTTTCAAAAGAGGAGGAAGAGACCTTAAAAGAGACGACAGATGAGAAGAGCAAAAAAAGGGCAGGGGAAGAAGCTGAAAAAGTATTACCGGAAAAGGGAAAGAGAGAGGCAGAAGTTTCAGAGCAGAATGAGCCGCCCACAGAAGAGGAAAACGTGACCGCGACAGAAGTGCAGCAGGAACGCCATATGCCCGGAGAACCGTATACTCCTTTTGAAGACGGAGATTTTTTTAACTGCAGAAAAATAAAGCCGGGTGACCTCTCCTGTTTTTCCGGAAAAAACTGTCCCTTACGGCAAAACAGGTTCCTTTTGTACGGATATTATAATTTTGGACATCTTCTTTTATGTAAAAAAGAAAACGGGCAGCAGATTCTCGGTGTGCCGGGCATATACGACCAGCAGGAACGCTTTATGGCGAATATGTTCGGATTTCCTTTTTTTCGAAAAAGCCGGGAAATCCAGGTTTCAGGCAGGCAGGGAGGCTACTGGTACCGGTTAATCAATTCCCCGGATTTCAACCAGAGAGATGGATTCCAGAAGAATGGAACGAAAGTGCAATAATTCTTCCCGGGAATAACTGCTAAATCCAGGCTGAAGGACTTCTTCCGAGTCGCGGTAAGCCTGGAGATAGTAGGCTTTTGCACCTTTAAGCCACATTCCGATTTCGCGGAAATCACTTTCTTTATGAAGCTCTTTTACAACAGTCGTTCGAAATTCGTAATCAAGATTTCCGCTCATCAGAAAATCCACAGATTCATATATGGCGTTTAAATCCGGGTGAGGAATGCCGGTAAGAACGGAATATCGTCCGGGACTTGTTTTAATGTCCATAGCGACCATATCGATCAGTCCGTCTTCTGCAAGGGATTTCAGCGTGTCGGGACGGGAACCGTTTGTGTCAAGCTTTATGGAGTAGCCAAGATTTTTTATGTCCTGAAGAAGTGAGCCGAGGGAGGGGGAGAGGGTAGGCTCTCCGCCTGAGACGCATACCCCATCAAGAATCCCCTGCCTTTTTTTCAGGAAAGAGAGAATTTCTTCTCTGGAATATTCCGGCTGGTCTTCCGGGCTTACCACAAGTCCGCCGTTCTGGCAGAAGGGACAGCGGAAATTGCAGCAGCCTGAAAATATAGTACAGGCAACACGTCCGGGATAATCTAATAAAGTTGTTTTGTTAAAACCACAGATTTTCATACTTGAAACCTCCTCGGATTTTGAAATTTAATCCGTTGTATTACGGCGGATAAGAACTGGCGTGATCTGTTTATGGACAGGCGCTTTTAAAGGGTTCGGTTTTCTTTTTTTCATTTCGTTCATCTGAAGGACAAGGAGCTCCATTGCAGTTCTGGCGATTTTGTCAATCTGCTGTCCCACTGTAGTAATGGGGAGAATTGCCTCGTTTGCAATAGGAGAATTGTCAAATCCTACAATCTGATAATCCTCGGGAAGCTTTCCGTATTTCTGAAAAACAAGGTTCAGGAAAATATTGGCGTAAGTATCATTTGCAAGAAAAACACCTTTTTTCTTGCCGGGATAAGAAGCTTCGATTTCTTCAAATACTTCTTTGATTGCCTCAAAAGTTGTCTCATATGTATTTCCCAGATCACGCAGGAGAAGTTTATATGGAAGATTCTGCTCCCGGCAGGTGTCCTCGAAACCTCGAATACGCTGGAAAGCGGGTACTTTTTCCGGGACAGGCACATTGATGTGGATCAGAACATCACAGTCGTTGTGAATGAGAAGAGAGGCTGCCTGTACGGCTCCCATGTAGTTGTCAGTATCTACGCTGCATATATGCTCGGCTTCTCTTTCAATGGCAACAACGGGGATATGATAAGAAGCGAGCTCTTCTGAGGGAAAAGTGTGGCTTAATACGATCAGCCCCTCGATTTTATAAGCCATCAGTTCGTCGAGATACTGCTGTTCCAGTTCTTTTTTGTCGCTGTTCACAAAAACAAGGAATTTGTAATGGTAGTCGGAGTAACTGGAGAGGATCTGATTTAACATTTCAGAATAATAGTGAAGATAAAGATTAGGGATGATGATTCCTACAAATTCGCTTTTTCCATTTGCTAGAACTTTGGCAAGCTTATTTTCCTGATAACCTAATTCATCCAGGGCTCTGGCTATTTTTTTCTGATTTTCAAGGGTGAGAGAATCGGGATTATTAAAATATCTGGAGATAGTTGTTTTGGAAAAATTGGTGTATTTTGCAATATCTGCAAACGTAACTTTTTTTGCAGCCATAAATAAGTACCCCTGCTTTCTGTAAATTTATTAAAGATAAGTATAGCAAGAATAAAGAGAAAAAGCAATGCTGAAATAACTGGTTACGGAACCGGTTATTTTATTTTTGAAAGTTTGTTTAAATCTATTGACAGACCGGCTTTCCGGGTGTAATATCAAAGTAAAGTAACCGGTTACTTTACCGGTTATATAAACATTGGAACGTTCTTGAAAAAACAAAAGGAAACGGAGGAAAGAGAAATGAGAACACCTGCAAAGGGAAAAACCGCAGTCAGGCAGACAGCGGCAAAGAAACTGGGGTACATCAGAAAAAACTGGCAGCTATACATATTCTTTTTAATGCCAGCCATTCTTCTGACTGTAATTTTTAAGTATCTTCCGATGGGAGGCGTACTGATTGCATTTGAGGATTACAATGTAATTGATGGAATATTTGGAAGTGAATGGGTAGGGCTTGAGTATTTCCGGAGATTTTTATCTTCGCCCGATTTTATGAATTACCTTATGAATACTTTAAAACTCAGTCTGTTTGGGTTGCTGTGGGGATTTCCGGTTCCGATTATTCTGGCGCTTTTGTTAAACCGTATCCGTCTGGCAGGAATCCGGAAAAAAATCCAGCTTTTAATTTACGCGCCGAATTTTATTTCTGTTATTGTCCTCTGCGGTATGGTGCGTATGTTCCTGTCTCCGGTAGGTCCGATTAATCAGGCTCTCGGGCTTGACACCAACTGGATGACGATGCCGGAAGCATTCCGCAGTATTTATATTGCAAGCGGAATCTGGCAGACTGCAGGCTGGGCGTCCATTATGTATACGGCGGCTCTTTCCAATGCGAGTAAAGACCTTGAGGAGGCGGCCATTGTGGATGGTGCAAATATTTTTCAGCAGATTCGTTATGTAGAGCTTCCTGCAATTAAAAATATTGTTGTAATTCAGTTTATTTTACAGGCTGGAAATATTATGAGCATCGGATTTGAAAAGGCATATGCGCTTCAGACAGATATGAACATTCCGGCATCTGAAATTTTATCTACATATGTATATAAGATTGGTTTGTTAAATGGAGATTACGGCTATTCAACTGCAGTAGGTCTTTTTAACTCTGTGATCAATGTGATTCTTCTGATCGCAGTCAACTGGGTAGTGAAAAAGTTAAACGAAGGCGAAGGATTATAGGAGGTTGTACAGTATGGAAACAAGAAGAAAAATGAAGCTTGGGGCGGCTGATAAAGCGATACTGGGAACAGGCTACGTCCTTCTCGGCCTTTTTGTACTGGCAGTTCTCGTTCCCCTTGTATATGTGGTGGCAGCTTCCTTTATGGATCCCAATGTATTAAACAGCAGAGGAATCAGTCTTAATATAAAAGACTGGACTCTGGATGCATACAGAAGAGTTTTGGAAAATGGAATGATATGGAGAGGATTTTTAAATTCCTTTTTTTATTCAGCAGCATTTACTGTAATTTCTGTTTTTGTTACTTTGCTTGCTGCATATCCAATGTCAAAAAAAGAATTTGTGGGAAGAAAGTTTTTTAATACTATCTTTATCATTACTATGTTTTTTGGCGGTGGTCTGATGCCGACTTTCATTTTGATCAATCAGCTTCACATGGTAAATACAATTTGGGCTGTTTTGATTCCGGGCGCATTTAATGTGTGGAATATGATTCTGGCAAGAACGTATTATCAGTCCATTCCAAAGGAACTTCGAGAGGCATCTGCTATTGACGGCGCAAATGAGATTCAGCATTTCTTCCAGATTATGATGCCGGTTTGCAAACCGATTATCGCAGTTCTGGCGCTTTATTCTTTTGTTGGAATGTGGAACAGCTATTTTGACGCAATGATTTATTTAAACGATGCAAATCTTCAGCCTCTTCAGCTTGTGCTTCGCTCTATCCTGGTTCAGAATACACCGCAGCCGGGAATGATTGCAGATATTCAAAGTACAGCAGAAATGGCGAAAGTAGCCGAGCTTTTGAAATATGCCACAATTGTAGTATCCAGTCTTCCTCTTCTGGTTATGTATCCGTTTTTCCAGAAGTATTTTGATAAGGGAATCATGGTTGGTTCTGTAAAAGGCTGATGAGAAGGAGGAAAAGATGATGAAAAGAAATATGAAAGTTTTCGTTGCAGCGGGGCTTTCGGCAGCTCTTATGTTTTCCGTTACAGGATGCGGAAAAGAAGAGCGCATGAAAGCAAATATTAATCCGGATACTCCTGTTGAGGAAGTAACATTTCCTCTGGAAGAAAAAGCAGAACTGTCTTTTATTACAAACGCTCCGGCAACTTCTACGCAGGAACCAAACGAACGGGAAATATTCAAAAGACTGGAAGAACAGACAAACGTACATATTGACTGGACCTGCTTTGTGGCAGACCAGTTTGCAGATAAGAAAAACCTGGCGCTTGCCCAGTTTGGCAATCTGCCGGACGGGCTGTTTAACGCAGGAATGAATGAGTATGATTTACTTCGTTATGCAAAACAGGGAATCATTATTCCTCTGGAAAACCTGATTGACAAATATATGCCAAATCTTCAGGCTGTATTTGAAAAATATCCGGAATACAGAACCATGTGTACAGCACCGGACGGACATATTTATTCTTTCCCCTGGATTGAGCAGCTTGGAGAAGGAAAAGAAGCGATCCAGGCAATCGGAAATATTCCGTATATTAATAAAAAGTGGCTTGATTTTCTCGGACTTGAGGTGCCGAAAACAACAGCGGAGCTTGAGAAGGTTCTGATCGCTTTTCGCGATCATGCGGACGAACTGGAAAAAGAGTTCCAGATAGAGGGAGATGTGATCCCCATGTCCTTTATCATCAATAACGGCGACCAGGATCCTGCTATCCTGATCAACGGATTCGGAGAAGGATATGGAGATACAGGCGATCACTTTGCAGTGACAGATGAGGGAGAAGTGATTTACACAACTGTGCAGGAAGGCTATAAAGAGGGAATTAAATGGCTTCACAGTCTTGTAGAACAGAATCTTGTAGACCCGGAAGCATTTACGCAGGAGTGGAGTACTTATGTGGCAAAAGGAAAAAGCCACAGATACGGTCTTTGTTTTACCTGGGATATTTCAAATATTGATAACTATAACGATTATGTCATGCTTCCTGCTCTTGCAGGGCCGGACGGACTTGTAAACATTACCCGTCAGAATAACAGTGAAACAAGCGGATTTGACAGAGGACGCTGCGTTCTCACTACAAGCTGTGAAAACACAGCTCTTGCAGCGGCATGGATTGACCAGATGTATGCGCCTATTCAGTCTCCGCAGAATAACTGGGGAACTTACGGGGAAGAAGATTCCTTTAATATTTTTGAAATGGGAGAAAATGAAAAGGGCGAGCCTATGCTTCGGCATATGGATTTAGGCGAAGAATCTCCTGTAGAAGTACGAGAAGCACAATCTGTAAACGGACCGCTTGCTATTTTAAATGAATATTATGGTGAGTATGTGACACAGCCTACCGATGCAAAGTGGCGTCTTGACAATATGCACGAAACGTATTTAAAAGATATGAACAGCAAATATGTATATCCAAATGTATTTATGAGTATTGAAGATACAAATAAAGTGTCTCAGTATGATACAGATATTAAAAAGTATGCAGAGCAGAAAAAGGCGGACTGGATCTTAAACGGCGGCATTGACGAGGAGTGGGACAGTTATCTGAAAAAAATGGAACAGTACGGCCTTTCTGATTATCTGAAAATCAAACAGAAATATTTTGATAAGTACCAGGAATCCTTAAAAGAAGAGCAAAAAACAGAATAAAAGGAGAAGATTATGAGTTTAAAATTAGAAAAAGCTCACAAATACGAAAAAGAAGAAAAACAGAAAATTCCGGCAGAGGAAAAACCGGTATTTCATGTGACGCCTCCAATTGGCTGGATGAATGACCCGAATGGATTTTCCTTCTACAATGGAGAAATTCATTTATTTTACCAGTATCACCCCTATACAAGAGACTGGGGTCCCATGCACTGGGGGCATTGTGTATCAAAGGATATGGTTTCCTGGGAAATGCTTCTGGCAGCAATGGCGCCGGATCAGGAATATGATGAGCTGGGATGTTTTTCCGGAAGCGCAATGGAGGCAGATGGAAAGCACGCTCTTATGTATACCGGCGTAAGCAAAAAAACACTTCCTGACGGAACTACACAGGAAAGACAGAATCAGTGTCTTGCATATGGCGATGGAAGAGTGTATGAAAAATTTTCCGGAAATCCTGTGATCACAGGCGAGATGATGCCGAAGGGATGCAGCCGTATTGATTTCCGCGATCCTAAAATATGGAAGGAAGACGGAAAATATTATCTGATTGTGGGAAATAAAAATGACGATCAGAGAGGGCAGGTTGTTCTTTTTTCTGGAGAAACTCCGGAATCATGGAAATTTGAAACCGTGCTTGCAGAAAACAGCACAGGAGAAATCGGAACCATGTGGGAATGCCCTGACTTTTTTGGACTGGACGGCAAACATTTTCTAATCTGTTCTCCGCAGGATATGAAAGCGCAGAAATATGAATTCCATAATGGGAATAATGCGGTCTTTTTTGTTGGAGAATATGACAAAGAAACTCATGTTTTTAAGAAAGAAGCGCCGAAATCTCTTGATTATGGTTTTGATTTTTATGCGCCGCAGACAACAGAGCTTCCAGATGGAAGAAGAGTTATGATTGCCTGGATGAAGTCATGGGATGCCTGTGTGATGCCTTTGGGACAGAAGTGGCAGGGAATGATGACCATTCCCAGAGAACTCAAATACGCAGACGGAAGATTGTACCAGAATCCTGTTGAGGAACTGAAAAATTACAGAAAAAATCCATGTATGATAAAAGGGCAGGAGATTTCCGGAGAGATGGAGCTCGAGGGTATTTGCGGACGCGTTCTTGATATGACAGTAGAAATCGTCGGGGACGAGTTTGATGAGTTTTCTATTGAGCTTGCGCACAATGAAGAATATACCACAAGCTATGCATACCACAGAAAGAAACAGTTAATGACAATCGACAGAACATACTGCGGAGTGATAAGAGACGTAGTATGTCATAGAACATGGAAGCTTCCGGAAAATATGAAGGAAAGCGGGGAAAACCTGAAGCTTCGTTTTATTATGGACAGACAGTCTGTGGAACTGTTTGTAAATGACGGAGCTCAGGCAGTCAGCGCTGCAATCTGTACTCCTCTGGAGGCGGACGGCATTGTATTTTCCTGTGATGGAAAAGCAGAAATTAATATAGAAAAATATGAGATTGCCCTTTAATTGACAGAAGAGCAGGAAATTCGTATAATTTCAGAAGAACTACTTTTGGGAGGAAGTTATGAGACAGAGAAATCTGACAGAAGGAAACATTACGAAGAACCTGCTCTTTTTTGCGTTTCCCATGATGGCAGGAAATCTTCTGCAGCAGTGCTATAATATCGCGGACACTCTGATCGTAAGCCGCTTCCTGGGTGCAAATGCACTTGCGGCAGTAGGTTCGTCCTATACGCTTATGACGTTTCTCACTTCCATTCTGCTTGGTATGTGCATGGGAAGCGGCGCCGCTTTTTCCATCTGGTACGGACAGAAGGACAGGAAACGGCTGAAAGAGGGAATGGTACACGCCTTTGGTCTGATCGCGGCGGTGACGATTGTGCTGAATATCCTTGTATTTGCAGGACTTCCGCTGATTTTAAGGCTTTTACAGGTTCCGGCAGAGGTAACCCCTTATATGGAAGAGTATCTGAAAATCATTTTCGTGGGGATCAGCGCCACTTTTTTATATAATTATTATGCGGCGCTTCTTCGGGCAATCGGAAATTCTGTCGTACCCCTTGTGTTTCTTGGCGTGTCGGCAGTTTTAAACATTGTTCTTGATTTTCTCTTCGTGTTTACATTTCAAAGGGGCGTGGGAGGAGCGGCAGAGGCAACGGTCATCTCCCAGTTTGTGTCAGGGATCGGAATCGCCTTTTATACGCAGAAGCATTTTCCGGAGCTTCGTGTGTCTTTGAAAGAGGTTCATTTTAAGGGGAAAATGCTCAATGAAATCGCGGGTTTTTCGTTTCTTACCTGTATGCAGCAGTCGATTATGAATTTTGGAATCCTGATGGTGCAGGGGCTTGTAAACAGCTTTGGGCCGGTTGTGATGGCTGCGTTTGCGGCAGCAGTGAAGATTGATTCCTTTGCCTATATGCCGGTGCAGGATTTTGGAAATGCGTTTTCTACATTTATTGCCCAGAATTACGGTGCAAAGAAATTTGAGAGAATCCAGAAAGGCATAAAAAGCGCAGTTATGACCTCCGTGCTTTTCTGTGCGGTGATCAGCAGCGCAGTCTTTATTTTTGCAGAACCGCTTATGAAAATCTTTGTGAGCGGCACAGAAAAAGAGATTATTTCCGTGGGAGTGGAATATCTCCGCATAGAAGGAAGCTTTTACTTCGGAATCGGAATCCTTTTCCTTCTCTACGGTCTTTACAGGGCAGTGAAGCTTCCGGGAATGTCTGTTGTGCTTACGATTCTTTCTCTCGGAACGAGGGTTGCCCTTGCCTACGGGCTGTCCGCAATTCCGATGATTGGAGTGAAGGGAATCTGGGCGGCAGTTCCCATTGGCTGGATCCTTGCAGATGCAGTGGGAGTAATTTATTATATAAAGAACAAAGGGAAGATAGAGAAAGCCCTTGGAGGAGAAGTATGCTGACAGAACAGGAACGTTTTATGAAAGAGGCAATCCGTCAGGCAAAAAAGGCGGAAGCGCTGGAAGAAGTGCCCATAGGCTGTGTAATCGTAAATGACGGAAAAATCATTGCAAGAGGATATAACAGAAGAAATACAGATAAAAATACTCTGTCTCACGCAGAGCTGAACGCAATTAGAAAGGCGAGCAAAAAGCTTGGGGACTGGCGGCTTGAGGGCTGTACTATGTATGTGACCTTAGAGCCGTGCCAGATGTGCGCGGGAGCCCTTGTGCAGTCAAGGATTGATCAGGTGGTGATCGGAAGCATGAATCCAAAGGCAGGCTGCGCAGGCTCCGTGATCAATATTCTGGAAATGGAAGGCTTTAATCACAAAGTAAAGGTGGTGCGGGGCGTTCTTGAGGAGGAATGCTCCACCATGCTTTCCGCTTTTTTTAAAAAGCTGCGGGAAAAGAAAAAACAGGCAAAAGAAGCAAAAAAAGCAGCAGAGAGAGAAATGCAGATTTGCGAAAATGGAAATGATGTAGTATGATAGCAGAAATAAGATACAGGGAGCTATTATCATGGAATTAGAAGTGTTAAGAAAAGATATGGTAGCTGCAATGAAGGCAAAGGATAAGATGACAAAGGAAGCAGTTTCTTCTCTTATTGCAGCAGTAAAAAAGGCTGCCATTGACGAGGGCTGCCGTGACGACATCGCGCCGGAGCTTGTGGACCGCATTATTTTAAAAGAATTGAAGACAGTAAAAGAGCAGATTGATACATGCCCGGAAAGCCGCCAGGATCTTCGCGACGAGTATCAGGCACGCTACGATGTAATTGCGAAATACGCTCCGAAGCAGATGAGCGCAGAGGAGATCAGGGCAGTTCTTGAGGAAAAATTCGCAGACGTTCTTGCAACAAAAAATAAAGGTCAGATTATGAAGGCTGTTATGGGCGAGTTAAAAGGAAAAGCAGACGGCAAAGTGATCAATCAGGTTGTGGCAGAATACTGCAAATAACAGAAAACAAGAGACCGGGGGTAATTTATTTTGGGCAGATGTGACCTGAAAGACCTTCCCGGTCTTTTATAAAAATAAGACTTGACAAATATAGTATGTTTTATATATAATGAACATTGTTCAGATTGAGGTGATTGCATGAATAAGATTGTAACATCAAAAGAAGAAATTTTGAAAACCAGCCGGGAATTAATTCAGGAGCAGGGCTGGTCTGCCGTTAATATCCGTTCGGTTGCGGCAGCCTGCGGCGTATCTGTTGGATCCATCTATAATTATTTTGATTCTAAAGCTGCACTTGTGGGAGCAGCGGTGGAAAGTGTATGGTTCGAAATTTTTCATCGCCAGGATGATGAAGAGATATTTCAGGATACGATTGCCTGTATTACCTGGATGTATGAACGGATGGAATATGGCAGTAGACAGTATCCTGGTTTCTTTACTCTCCACTCACTTGGATTTATGCAGGAAGAGAAATCCAATGGAAGGAAGCAGATGCAGCGGACCTGGCAGCATATTTTAGACGGGCTGAGCTTTGTTTTAAAAAAGGACAGAAAAGTTCGGGAAAATGCTTTTACAGAGCAGTTTACAGCAGAAAAATTTGCAGATGTACTGTTTTCTTTGATGCTGTCTGCCTTACTTCGCCAGGATTATGATGCGGAGGCTGTGCTGGAGATTGTCCGCAGAACTCTATATTAAAATTTCCGCTTAATGTGGAAAAGAAGTATGTCGCTGAAGCGACCCGCCGCAGGAAGAGAATCTCGCAAGCGAGATTCTTTGCTTATCGGCAAACTGAACAATGTTCATTCAAGGAGGTGACATGATATGAAAGTAAAAAGAAATACATTATTGCTTCTTGCCTGTCTTGTGTGGGGCATAGCAGGTTTTAATATTCTTCGCATTGGTCTGATGGCATATCCGGCGTATCGAACGATATTAAATGTTCTGCTGTCTATTCTGGTATTTGGTGTTTTTCAAAAATTTGTGTTTGGAAAATTAGTAAAAAAACATACGGACAGAATTAACTCTTATGAGGAAGAGAGACATTTCTTTTTAAAGTTTTTTGACAGAAAGGCATTTATCATTATGGCAGTGATGATGACCGGAGGTATTGGTATCAGGGAGAGCGGGGTTGCACCGGAGCGGTTTATTGCTGTTTTTTATACGGGGCTTGGTGCTTCGCTTCTTCTGGCAGGGCTCTTATTTGGCTGTAATTATGGCAAAGCGCGCTCTGCCGCCTCTGAAACTTAAAATAAAAAATAAAGGAGAATGATTATGCAGGCTATTGCAGAAACTTTGTTTGATGTGGTTTATTTGATTTCCGTGATCACCATTGGGATTTTGATGATTCGCGGCAGCAGGGGAAATCGTCAGTTCCGTCTGTTTGGAATTATGGCAGTTGTATTGGGCGCAGGAGATTCTTTCCATCTTGTTCCGCGGGCGATTGCTCTCTGTACGACGGGGCTGGAAAATTATACGGTTCCGCTGGGGATTGGAAAGTGGATCACTTCCGTTACCATGACGGTTTTCTATGTACTGCTTTACTATGTATGGCGCCAGCGTTATGAGATTAAAGGAAAAAACGGGTTCACTGCAGCCGTATATATTCTGGCAGGTTTGAGAGTGATTCTCTGCATGATGCCTCAGAATGAGTGGCTGAGTGCAGACGCACCTCTTTCCTGGGGGATTTACCGCAACATTCCTTTTGCGCTTCTGGGACTTCTGGTAATTGTTTTATTCTATCGCAGTGCGAAGGAGCATAAAGACAAGGCGTTCCGGTGGATGTGGCTTACGATCGTGCTGAGTTTCGGATTTTATATTCCGGTGGTACTTTGGGCAGATACCATTCCCATGATCGGAATGCTTATGATCCCAAAGACCTGCGCCTATGTATGGACCGTACTGATCGGATATTCTGCCATGAAACAGGAGTGCCGATAAGAGAAAGTTGAAAGAGTTTTTCGCAAATGATTGACAAATCTTCAGAAACCATCTATAATTAAATTCCGCGCAGCCGGGGAGTTAGCGGTGCCCTGTACCTGCAATCCGCTAAAGCAGGGGTGATGCCAATCTGAGGACTGTATCCTGTGGAGCTGCCCTTTATAAGTGGCGTTGACGTTTGGGTCTTACGCAACAGGAACCTGTGAACCGTGTCAGGGCAGGAATGCAGCAGCACTAAGCAGGAGCTCTTGTGTGCCGTGAGGGTGCCTGAGCCGAGTTAACTGTAGAGGTAACGTCTGTGGGACCATTTCGAAGTGCGGCGCGCGTAAAAAAAGTAATGAAACCAGAGTGTATCCGGAAGGAGAACTCTGGTTATTTTTGTTGTAGAAAACGACAAATTGTTATATAATAACCATTAAGAATCGCGATTGTGCAGACAGGAAGCACAGAATGGAGGTTATTATGATTAAAAGAATCGGTATGCTGACAAGCGGCGGCGACTGCCAGGCATTAAATGCAACTATGCGCGGTGTTGTAAAAGGTCTTTCCAACTCCATTGACGAGCTGGAGGTTTACGGATTTGACGACGGATACAAAGGGCTGATCTACGGAAAATACCGTATGCTCACATCAAAAGATTTTTCCGGTATTCTTACGCAGGGCGGAACGATTCTCGGAACTTCAAGACAGCCGTTTAAGCTGATGCGCGTTCCGGATGAAAAAGGCCTTGATAAAGTAGAGGCAATGAAACAGACATATTATAAGCTCTGTCTTGATTGTCTTGTGATTCTTGGAGGAAACGGAACGCAGAAGACAGCAAACCTTCTCCGTGAGGAAGGGTTAAATATTATACACCTTCCGAAAACCATCGATAATGATATTTTCGGAACGGACATGACATTCGGCTTCCAGAGTGCGGTAAATATTGCCACAAACGCCATTGACTGTATTCACACAACAGCAGCTTCTCATGGCCGCGTATTTATTGTGGAAATTATGGGACATAAAGTTGGAAGCCTGACTCTTCACGCAGGTATTGCAGGAGGAGCCGATATTATTCTGATTCCGGAAATCCCATATGACATCAAAAAAGTAGTGCAAGCAATCCAGAGAAGAGCAAAGGCAGGAAAGAGATTTACAATCCTTGCAGTTGCAGAGGGAGCAATTTCAAAAGAAGACGCGCAGCTTTCCAAAAAGAAATATAAAGAAAAACTGGAAGCAAGAGCAAAGAAATATCCGTCTGTATCCTATGAAATTGCAGACCAGATTTTTAAAGAGACAGGAAGCGAGGTGCGCATTACTGTGCCGGGTCATACGCAGAGAGGCGGAGAGCCGTGCGCATATGACCGTGTGCTTTCTACAAGAATCGGAGCAGGCGCGGCAGAGGCAATTATCGATGGAGAATACGGCGTTATGATCGGTATTGTAAATGGCAAGATCAAACGTGTGCCTCTGGAAGAATGTGCAGGAAAGCTTAAGATGGTAAATCCGAAAGACCAGACAGTAAAAGCTGCCAAACAGATCGGAATCAGCTTTGGAGATTGAGAAAGCACAATCCCTACTTGACGGGACAAGGTGTTTTCCCGTATTATAACCATGTAGAAAAGACCGCCGCGGGAATTTTTCCGCGGCGGCTGTGCGAATGATAGGAGTGTGTTATGAGCTACACTGCCCTTTACAGAAAATTTCGTCCTGATAATTTTAACGATGTAAAAGGTCAGGACCATATTGTAAAAACACTGACAAACCAGATAAAGGCAAACCGTATCGGACACGCGTATCTTTTTTGCGGAACAAGAGGTACAGGAAAGACCTCAGTGGCGAAGATTCTTGCAAAGGCAGTAAACTGCCAGCACCCTGTAAATGGAAGCCCTTGTAATGAATGTGAAATGTGCCGGGCAATCCAGGAGGGAACGTCTATGAACGTCATTGAGATCGACGCGGCTTCCAACAACGGTGTGGATAATATCCGTGAAATCCGCGAGGAGGTTACGTACCGTCCCACAGAGGGAAATTACAAGGTTTACATTATTGACGAGGTGCACATGCTTTCCACAGGGGCTTTCAACGCTCTTTTAAAAACGCTGGAAGAGCCCCCGTCTTATGTGATTTTCATTCTTGCAACAACAGAGGCGCACAAGATTCCGGTTACCATTCTTTCCAGGTGTCAGAGATATGATTTTCACAGGATTACCATCGATACCATTGCTGCAAGGCTTCAGGAGCTTTTAAATGCGGAAGGGGTTGAGGCGGAAGAAAAGGCGGTCCGCTACGTGGCGAAGGCGGGAGACGGCTCCATGCGAGACGCTTTAAGCCTTCTTGACCAGTGCATTGCCTTTTATCTCGGCGAAACGCTCACCTATGATAAGGTGCTTGAGGTTCTGGGAGCTGTGGATACGGAAGTGTTCAGCCGCCTTTTGCGAATGGTTTTGAAAGGCGATGTAACAGGAAGCATTCATATTCTGGAAGACCTGATCGTAGGAGGAAGGGAACTCAGCCAGTTTGTAGGAGACTTTACCTGGTATATGAGAAATCTTCTTCTTGTAAAAACATCAGAAAACCCGGAGGAAGCCATTGACGTCTCTTCCGATAATCTTAAACTTTTAAAAGAAGAAAGTGAGATGACGGACGCGGAGACGCTGATGCGGTATATCCGTATTTTCTCGGATCTGTCCAATCAGATACGATTTGCAACACAGAAGCGCGTGCTTGTGGAGATTGCTCTGATCAAGCTCTGCCGTCCTGCAATGGAGACAAACCTGGATTCTGTTCTGGACCGGCTTCGTGTTCTGGAGCGTAAAATAGAAGAAGCTCCCGTGCAGCAGGTAATTGTTCAGGAAGCACCGGGGACGTCTGAGGCGGCGAAAGCCACGGCAGCGGAGGAGCGAAAGCCCCGGAAAGCAGCGCCGGAGGATCTGCAGAAAATTGTGGCAGGCTGGAGAGCCATCGTTTCCCAGACAGGGGGCGTTTTCAAGCAGATGCTTCAGAAAGCAATCCCCAAATATAACGGGGAAACAGGAGATCCTGTTCTGTTTGTGGAATTTCAGGATTTTCTGGGACAGTCCTATGTGGACAACCCCGAGGCAAAACAGGAGCTGCAGGAAATTATTCTGCGGCAGACAGGAAAAATGGTGGAGGTTCAGATGCTTGTGGCGAACCAGCACCAGCATACAAATCTGTCCCGCATTACGGTAGACGAGGCGATCAGGGAAAATATCCACATGGACGTTGTGACAGAGGCGGATTTGGAATCAGATAAAGAATAAAAGATATGGAGGATATGATTATGGCAAAAAGAGGCGGATTTCCGGGCATGGGTATGCCGGGAAATATGAATAATCTTATGAAACAGGCGCAGAAAATGCAGCGCCAGATGGAAGAGAACCAGAAGGCTCTTGAGGAGAAAGAATTTACTGCGACAGCAGGCGGCGGAGCTGTGGAAGTAAGTATTTCCGGAAAAAGAGAAGTGACAAAAGTAAAACTTGCCGAGGATGTAGTTGATCCGGACGATATTGAAATGCTGGAAGACTTAATTGTGGCAGCCACAAATGAGGCTCTCAGAAAAGTAGAGGAGGAATCCTCTGCTGTTATGTCTAAACTTACAGGAGGGCTTGGCGGTCTTGGCGGAGGCTTCCCCTTCTGATGGAATACTATAGTTCCCATATTACAAAGCTTATCGAGCAGCTTTCCCATCTTCCGGGAATCGGGGCAAAATCTGCCCAGAGACTTGCGTTTCATATTATGAATATGCCGAAAGATCAGGTGGAACAGCTTACTTCCGCCATAGTGGGAGCAAGGGAAAACGTGCAGTATTGTAAAAGCTGCTACACCCTTACAGACCAGGAACTATGTCCGATCTGTAATAATCCCAGACGCGACCACAGCACGATTATGGTGGTGGAAAATACAAGGGATCTTGCCGCATATGAAAAAACAGGAAAATTTGACGGAGTTTATCATGTGCTTCATGGAGCGATTTCCCCCATGCTTGGAATCGGACCGGACGACATTAAGCTGAAAGAGCTTATGAGACGTCTTCAGGAAGATGTAAAAGAAGTAATCATTGCCACAAACTCAAGTCTTGAGGGAGAAACGACAGCCATGTATATCAGCAAGCTTATTAAGCCGACAGGAATTAAGGTAAGCCGTATTGCAAGCGGCGTTCCTGTAGGCGGAGATCTGGAATACATTGACGAGGTAACGCTTCTTCGGGCCCTTGAAGGCAGAGTGGAGCTTTGATCACTGATGTGGGCAGTGACCTTTCATCTTCAAAAGAAGGAGTGAGAAGCTTTGGCAAGAAAAAAAGCAACGTCAAGTGATGTGGCAAAGCTGGCGGGAGTTTCACAGGCAACTGTTTCCATGATCCTGAACCGGAAGTGCAGCGTTTCTTTTTCGAGAGAAACTGTGCGTAAAGTAGAACAGGCGGCAAAGGAACTGGGATATGAGCTTCCGGGGCGGAGAAACAGAAGAGAAAATAAAAAAGAAAAGCTGATCGTTGTATTTTGTCCGACCCTTACAAGCCCCTACTATGTGCTTTTGCTGCAGGGAATTGAGTCTGTGGCAAACGAGCAGGGATACGGCGTTTTTATCTGCAATACCCAGAGGGATCCTCAGCTTGAGGAGAAATACTTAAAGATGATGGGCGCGGTAAAGCCCAGAGGGATTATATATGCTTCCAACCCAAGCCCTGATTTTCAGAAACAGGTTGAGGAAATGGCAAAGGAGATTCCTCTTGTCATTATAAGCAACAAAGAGAAAACAACGACAGTGGACGCGATCAATCAGGATAATACAGTAGTGGGGAAAATGATGGCGCGCCATCTTCTTGATCTTGGGCACAGGGACGTGGCGTTTATTACACCGCCTCTCACAAAGAGACAGTGGCAGCGTTCCAGGCGGATTGACGGATTTGTCCGGGAGTTTGAAAGCGCCGGTCTGAAAGGTCATGTGATCATAAAGGCGGCAGACGAGGCGATGGACCGGAGAAATCCGCGAATGGATTCCGAGTATGCAATGGGCTTTCAGCTTACAACAGAACTTCTGGAAGAAGGGGCAAGCTTTACGGCTGTTGCCGGGCAGAATGATATGATGGCGATCGGAGCGATCGACGCCCTTCGAAAAGCCCGCCTTCATGTTCCAAAAGATGTGTCTGTAATAGGCTGCGACAACATTTTTTATTCAGGGATTGAGAGAATTTCCCTCACTACTATTGACCATTTTGTAGCGTTAAAAGGGCGCGATGCCTGCGACATTATTATCCGGAAGATAGATACTGCCGAAAGGTTCTATATGGATACGCAGCCAACAAGCCTTTATAACATAGAATATACCCCAAAGGTAATTGTCCGAAGGACGACAGGTTACGCCAGAACCTGACCTGATATGCAAAAGCATACAAGTAAAATTAAATAAACAGCGAAGTAAGAAATATTAATAATAATAAAACTGCTTTTTCGAAGCATTTGTATGTATCAGCGAAAAATCAAACGGTAATTATTAATAAAAACAGGAATTATTAATTCTATATTTATTAATAAACTTGTACCCTGTATTGCACTTCCAAAAGAGTTTGCTATAATGGATTTATCAGGAAACAGAACGAAAATCCAAATAAAATTCAGGAGGAAACCAATATGAAATTTTTTATTGACACAGCAAAAGTAGAGGACATTAAAGCGGCAAATGACATGGGAATTATCTGTGGTGTTACCACCAACCCGTCCCTTATCGCAAAAGAGGGAAGAGATTTCAATGAGGTGATCAAAGAAATCACGACTATCGTAGACGGTCCGATCAGCGGAGAGGTAAAGGCAACTACAACAGATGCAGAAGGCATGATCAAAGAAGGACGCGAAATCGCAGCCATTCATCCAAACATGGTAGTGAAAATTCCTATGACAGGAGAGGGCTTAAAAGCAGTAAAGGTTCTTGCGGCAGAGGGGATCAAGACAAATGTAACTCTTATTTTCACAGCAAATCAGGCGCTCCTTGCAGCGAGAGCAGGCGCATCATACGTATCTCCGTTCCTTGGAAGACTGGACGATATCTCCACAGACGGAGTTGCGCTGATCCGTGAAATCGCAGAGATGTTTGCAGTTGCAGACATTCCGACAGAAATCATTGCTGCAAGCGTTCGTCATCCTATGCATGTAACAGAGTGCGCTCTTGCAGGTGCAGATATTGCTACAGTTCCGTTTAAGGTTCTGGAGCAGATGCTTCATCATCCTTTGACGGATGCGGGAATCAAAAAATTCCAGGAAGATTACAGAGCTGTTTTTGGCGACAAATAATAATTTCAAAGGAGAATATCATGGAGAAATTAGAACTTCAGAAAATTGCAAACGAAGTCCGCAAAGACATCGTGACAGCAGTCCATGCAGCAAAAGCAGGACACCCGGGCGGCTCTCTCTCTGCGGCAGATCTTTTTACTTATCTGTATTTTGAAGAGCTGAACATCGACCCGAAAGATCCGAAAAAAGCGGACAGAGACCGTTTTGTCCTTTCTAAAGGTCATACAGCTCCGGGACTTTATTCCGTTCTTGCAGAAAGAGGATACTTCCCGAAGGAGGATTTAAAGACACTTCGTCATCTCGGTTCTTATTTACAGGGACACCCGGATATGAAACATATTCCTGGTGTGGATATGTCAAGCGGCTCTCTCGGACAGGGAATTTCAGCAGCAGTTGGAATGGCACTTTCTGCAAAATTAAGCGGAGATTCATACCGTGTGTATACCCTTCTCGGAGACGGTGAGATCCAGGAAGGCCAGGTGTGGGAAGCAGCCATGTTTGCGGGACATAGACATCTGGACAATCTTGTTGTGATTGTGGACAACAACGGACTTCAGATTGACGGTAAAATTGACGATGTATGTTCTCCATATCCGATTGATAAAAAATTTGAGGCATTTAACTTCCATGTAATTAACGTAGAAGACGGAAATGATATGGATCAGTTAAAGGCTGCCTTTGATGAGGCGAGAGCAACAAAAGATATGCCGGTTGCCATTATTATGAAGACTGTAAAAGGAAAGGGAGTTTCATTTATGGAAAATGAGGCTGGATGGCACGGAAAAGCTCCGAACGATGAGGAGTACGAAATTGCAATGGCAGATTTGGAAAAGGCAGGTGAAGCATTATGTCAGAAGTAAAGAAAATCGCTACAAGAGCAAGCTACGGAGCAGCGCTCGTTGAACTTGGAAAAAAACATGAGGATTTAGTCGTTCTGGACGCGGACCTTGCAGCAGCAACTCAGACAGGTGTCTTCAAAAAAGAATTTCCGGAACGCCACATCGACTGCGGTATTGCAGAGTGTAATATGGTTGGTATCGGAGCAGGTCTTGCTGCAACAGGCAAGGTTCCTTTTGTCAGCACATTTGCCATGTTTGCAGCAGGACGTGCTTTTGAGCAGGTTCGAAATTCTGTGGCATATCCGAAATTAAATGTAAAAATCGGCGCAACACACGGCGGAATTTCTGTTGGCGAGGACGGAGCAACACATCAGTGCTGCGAAGACTTTGCAGTTATGCGTGTGATTCCGGGCATGGTAGTTGCAAGCCCTTCTGATGATATTGAGGCGAGAGCTATGGTAGAGGCTGCTTACGAGCATGTTGGCCCTGTTTATATGCGTTTCGGACGTCTTGCAGTTCCGGTTATCAACGATAACCCGGATTATAAATTTGAGCTTGGAAAAGGCATTGTTCTTCGTGAAGGAAAAGATCTTACAATCATCGCAAACGGACTTTGTGTTGCACCTTCTCTGGAAGCTGCAGAAAAGCTGGCTGCAGAAGGAATTGATGCAAAGGTGATCAATATCCATACGATTAAGCCTCTCGATGAGGAACTTGTAGTGGCAGCCGCAAAAGAAACAGGAAAAGTTGTAACAGTAGAGGAACATTCTGTAATTGGCGGACTTGGAAGCGCAGTATGCGAATGTCTGGCAGAAAAAGCTCCTGTTCCTGTAAAACGTATCGGTATCAACGATGTATTTGGAGAGTCCGGTCCTGCAGTGGCGCTTCTTGAAAAATACGGTCTTGATGCAGAAGGCATTTATAAACAGATTAAAGAGTTCGTGTAAAAGCTTTTGCCGGAATCATGCCGGTAATTCCTTTTATGATTGTATCTCCAAGAAAGATAACTGTAGAAAGCCGGGTGCTCTGGAGCGTCATCTGTTCCAGAAACCCTGAAATATTTACAATTCCTGTAATGTGAATATCACCGACAGGAGGAAGTTCTTTCTGAACACCTGCACCTGGGTAAAGTGCGCCATTTGCAATGGTCACGTAGCCCAGGTGCTTTTTTGTGCCAAGAGCAGCGTCAATGGCAATGACAAGAGCGGAAGGGTGAGCTGCCTTGATCTGTTTGTCCGTCTCCTTCAGATTCAGAGCGTGAACGGGCTCTGAGAGGGTTCCATATACAAAGATTCCGGGAATCTGAAGGCTGCTTAACGAGTGTCCGATATAAGGTCCGAGGCAGTCTCCTGTCACTCTGTCACTTCCGATACAGAGAAAAACAAGCTCCGTCCATTTTGCCGGATGATGAAGAATACATTTTTTTAAAAGATAAGAAATTTCTGCCGGAGAATCCGTTTTTTTTGCATTAATATAAAAAGCCATAAGAAATCCTTTCGCAGTTCTTTTGCTTTCATCATATCCGGAAAAAGGAAAAAATATGCAGCGTGCAAAATCTGTCGCTAAATTATGAAGAAGGGGTATTATAATTTGATAAAATCCGCATTTTCCCTGTGGTATGCTGATACACGAAGGGGTGATGTGAGATGATAGAAGTTATCTATAAGGAGGAGAAACAGGAGGGGGCAGATATTGTCTCTGTTCCGAGAAACATACGCCAGATAGGATTTATCAGCGGAGACTGCCGCATTTACATCGAGGATTATGTATACACGTTTCTTGGACGAACTGCATCATCAGAAAAAATACTGGGGAGTAAGGAAGGATGTACGGCTGTACTGACAGGAGAAATCAAGTGGCAGGAGGGAATTGCTTACGTCTTTGTAAAAGGGGCAATTCTTGCCAAAAATATGGAGGCTGCCAGAGAGCATATTGATTTTTCAGAGGAAATCTGGGCAGATATACATGAGGAGCAGGAAAAATATTTTGAAAATCAGGAGATAGTAGGCTGGTTTTTTTCCCAAGCGGAGTGTCCTGTTGCTGCGACGGAAGTTTTCACAAAAGCCCATGTAAAAAACTTCGGAGGAGAAAAGGTTCTCATGCTTATGGAACCTGTGGAGCGGGAGGACGGATTCTTCAGATATGAAAACGGAAATCTTGTACGCCAGAGAGGATATTATATTTATTACGAAAAAAATCCGCAGATGCAGGCGTATATGATAGACAACAATTCAGATATGCAGGTGGAAAAGGCGGAGGAGACAGGAGATGAGACAGTAAAAAATATACGGAAGATCATAAACGGAAAGAAAAATGAGGAAGGAACAGAGAAACCGGAAAAGAAAGAAGAAAAGACGTCTGTGTTTTCGTATGCCGCAACAGCCGCGCTTGCTGCGGCAGTCTTTGCCGTGGGAGTAAATTTTTATCAGGATTACAGAACGGCAAAGCAGGAGGCTGGGGAGACAGCGCAGGTTTCTTCTGTAATAGAGGCGAAAACAGAGAAAAAGAAGGAAGAGCCGAAGCCTCTGCCTACGTCAGCGCCTGCTGTGACACCCGTACCCACGAAGAAACCGTCAGAAACGCCTGTGGAAGAAAAACAGGAACCCCGGACTGTGACGCCGGAGATTACGGCAGCGCCTGTACAGGAAACAGATGGCAGTTCTGTTTACCGGGAAGAATCTGATGTGAGGAAAGCGAAGAGAAGAGAGGCATTGGAAAAACAGAAAAACGCGGAACAGACAGGAAATAATGTTACAGAGCAGGAGACTTCCGGACAGAACGATTCTGTAAGCGAGGAGACAGCAGCAGGGACAAAAGAATCTTATGTGATCCGTCCGGGAGATACGTTATATCAGATCAGTGTTGCCCGATACGGGAGCACAGATGCCATTGAAGAAATCTGCCGTTTAAACGGACTTTCAGAACAGGAAATTATTTATCCGGGACAGATAATTGTACTGCCGTAAAAAATTGTGCTATAATGGCGTATAGATACACATAAATAATCAGGAGAACAGCGGGAGAAATATGGCAAATACATTAAAAAATATAAAAAAGAGGTACAAAAAGAAAAAGTTAAGGGCACAGAAGGCAAAGCTTTTAAAAGAGCAGCAGGCAGCATCTGGAAACGAGTACAAGGCACGTCTTTCCAGACACCGTTACTCAAGGGCAAAAAAAACAGCGCTTACTGCGGCAGCAGTAGCAGGAATTGTTTTTGCAGTGCTTTTTTATATGGAAAAAAGAAGCTACCACGATTATAAAACTCTGCAGACAAGCGAGCAGGAGGATATTGTTTCCACAAAGTATGAGGAAATGGCAGGAAAAGTCCTTCGCTACAGTCCGGACAGCATTTCTCTTGTATCCGACAGTCTGGAAACGGTATGGAGCGAAACATGTGCTATGCAGAATCCGGTGGCAGATGTAAATGAGGACAAGGCTGTGGTGGCAGATGTAGATGGAAATATGATTGCAATTTTTGACAGAGAAGGGCTGACGGGAACCGTCACAACTTCTTATACGATCGTAAAAGCGACGATTTCTTCCAGTGGTCTTGTCGCTGCGATCCTGGACGGGGGAGACGAAACCTGGATTAATTTTTACGGTTCAGACGGAAGCCTGATCGCAGAAAACCAGACAAAGCTGGAAGATCCCGGATACCCTATGGACGTGGCAATTTCTGACGACGGTACCATTATGATGGTAGCATACCAGTTTGTGGACGGGGGAGAAACCACAAGCTATGTGGCGTTTTATAATTTCGGAGATGTGGGACAGAACGAGGACGACAGGATTGTAAGCGGGTACACATATGACGGAGTTGTAGTCCCGCAGGTGGAATATCTTGGTGAAAATCAGTCCGTTGCTCTTCGCGACGACGGCTTTACCTTATATGACGGAAAACAGATTCCGAAAGAGGGGAAGACGGTAAAAGTCGAGAAAGAAATCGTGAGCACATTCTTTGACGATGAGATGATTGGTCTTGTATTCAAAAATGACAAAAAAGATAAATTATATACAATGGAAGTATACTCCACTTCCGGAAAGCTTAAATTTAAAGAAGACTTTAATATTCCTTATACGGAAATCGAAATCAGCGATGGAAACATTCTGATGTACAACAGTTCTCAGATGTGCGTGATGAACAGCCGGGGAGTTGTGAAATATTCGGGAACGGTAGATGGAACGATTCATGACTTCTTTAAGCTTGGGTGGAATCGTTATCTTCTTGTACTGGAAAACGGAGTAAACGTGATAAAGCTTTCTTAAAAGTGGGAGGAATGATATGAACTGGACTTGGCTTGGGCTTATTACAGCGGCGTTTCTCATTTTTTCCTGCTTTGTCGGATTTCGCAGAGGTTTTATAAAGGAAGCGGTATCAACATTTCTTGTGCTTCTTTCATTTGTAGGAGTATGGTTTGTTAATCCGTATGTAAATACATTTATACGGGAAAATACTCCTGTATACAAAGAAATTCAGGAAAGTGTGGAAGAGTTTGCAAAGGAGAAAACGGGCAGAACCGGGGAATCGGGTACAGAGGAAAAGCAAAAAGTTCTGGAAGAGATGGGAGTGCCTGAGATAATTGCAGAGAATATTCTGAAAAACAGCAGTCAAGAGACATACAGTTATCTTTCTGCACAGTCTTTCATTGAATATATCTCAGGTTATATGGCAACGATTGTGGTAAACGGGATTTCTTTTTTTCTGTCTTTTTTTCTTGTGACTGTTTCCATACGCATGGTCACGTACGCTTTAAATCTCATCGCCCGTTTACCTGTTATTCATGGGGTGAATAAAATAGCAGGAGGACTGCTTGGAGGAGTGAAGGCGATTCTTTTTATATGGGTAGCCATGCTTATTCTTACGATTTTCTGTGAAACATCTGTGGGAAAAGCAGGATTTGATATGATAGAAAAAGACAATATACTTCGTGCGCTGTATGAGAATAATATTCTGGCAAAGCTGTTTACCGGAATTTTTTACGGACGTTGAATCGAACTCCCCAGGGGAAGCTGCAGCTTTCTCTGGGGAGTTTTTGCCTGATGGGAAACTATATATTCTGCCTGGATTTTCCGGCATTGTTTGGTGAAAACTGTTTTTGAGAATGTTTTTTGGAAAAACTGTAAAAAAGTGTTGACAGATATATTCTTCTGTGGTAATCTAATTGAGCTGTCGGAAATAATTGTTTCTGAAAACATGAAAAATTAAAAGTTTTTCAGAAAATAAAAAAAGTGCTTGACAAGCGACTGAATACATGATAAAGTAAACAAGTCGTCAGCGAACAGCCGACAACAACACATCAAAAAGAACTTCGAAAAAACTTGAAAAAAGTTCTTGACAAGCTCGAAAAGATGTGATAAACTAAATGAGCTGTCGAAATGACAGAAACCTTGATAACTAAACAGTGAAACACATACGATTCTCGAAAATTCTTTACATTTCAAAAAGAACGGTTTTCGAACCAAAACAGTAAAACGAGAGATAGCTAGTAGTTATCTTGAGTGGAAACAAACTTTATCAGAGAGTTTGATCCTGGCTCAGGATGAACGCTGGCGGCGTGCTTAACACATGCAAGT